>Ga0209006_10000038_pt1 | contig 124329 bp, 101 predicted proteins | sample JacPin_JW_Ref_O2_FD_188567 | JGI IMG/M metagenome (GOLD analysis project Ga0209006, IMG submission 188567) | Forest soil microbial communities from Algoma, Ontario, Canada - Jack Pine, Ontario site 1_JW_Ref_O2 (SPAdes) (version 2) | ecosystem: Environmental > Terrestrial > Soil > Boreal... | reverse complement strand
GGCGACCCCGTCCGCGTTCGCTTCGAATCCGGCAAGATGCTGGTAATCCGGCCCAACGGCCAGCATCTCGAAACCACGATTATCAACCCAGCCGGCTGAAATCTACATCCTGCTCTGCGGACTCTCGCCGATGCTTCCGCGATTCAAGCTTTACCCGGTGTTCCCTTGTGTCCGGAGCCTGCCCTGAGCCCGGTCGAAGAGTGGTTACGACTCTAGGACACCACCACCCGGCAATCCCGAACGTCGGATGCGCCATTTCTCGCGCGTTCTGTGCGCGGGAAGTGGGGATTTTCGTTACTCCAGGTAGAACGCCGCCGACGCGCCCACCCATTCCATATTCTTGTTGTGATCGACACCCATCATCAGCCCCCGCCCCATGCGGATGATCGTTAGCACCGCCGTCAACTCTTCCAGCCATATATACATCACTCGCACTTCCGCCTTTGTCCCGCCAAACGGAGTCTCGATCACCGGCTCAAAATGGAGCCGCTCCTGCAAAATATAGTAAGGCCGCCTCTCCGCCGGAATCGCCGCAATATCCTCTTTCGTCGGAGCGATCAACACTCCCAGCCCGGCAAACGAATACAGCGGCTTCAACGCATAGTTCTCCAGATCGTGTGGAATCTCCGGCAGCCGGTCCAGAAACCACGTCTTCGGCACCGACTCGTGCTTCAGGAAGGGAATTGAAAATTTGGAGATCCGGAAATACCAATTGGGATGCCCCGCCCACTCCACATCCAGCTCGTCGCGCCAGTCGAATCCAAACTTCACGCCCTTGCGCTCGAGTTCATCCACAATCGTCCGGTTATAAATTCGCCGGATCGGCACCCGCTTTCCGTCCCGATCATAATAAAGACGTGATCCTTGTTTCTTAATGTCGACGATATCGACGGTCCGCACACCGAGCATCTTCTCGGTCAGCAGAAAATCCGGCAACGTCTTCTGATGCAGTGGATCAATCTCCATCAGAATCACATTCTCCGGATCGTGCGTCCCCACAATCGCCCGCCGCAAGAGCTCGCGATAAGATTTCTCGTCGAGTCCGCCAAGAAAGTATTTGAGCTGGCCAGAAGCCGAAGGCGCTTCGAGATCGGCCGGAGGCCGAAAGCCGGAGCCCGAGGCCGATTCCTTCGAGGCCCGTATCCCGTACACATCCAAATAAGCCTCCGCCAGCGGCCCTTGATAAGCATAAAGAGAAGGGAAGGCCTGCAACTCCACCAGCTTCGGCCGCAACTCGCCGTGCGCATCGCGCACCAACCCAAAATCCACCTGCACAAACATGGGATGACCCGGCTCGTTCGGCACCTTAAACTCCGCCGGTACCGCCTCATCCGACTTCGCCCGATACTCCCGACTCTCCACCAACTGCCGGATCAATGCCTTCCCTTCGCGAGCCATCCGTTCAAGCAATTCCCTGGGGAAAAAACAAGGCGTCTCCGACAGACGAAACTGCACCCGCGTCCCGGACAAGTCATCCACTCGCCGCAACAACGCTTGATATTTTTCAGGAGTAAAAGTTTTGTTGAACTGTTCGCGAAGAGAAGGAATCATCGTGGGAAGTCTCAAGATTAGCGGATCATTCTAAACACCTAGTCGACCTGAGCGTAGCAAAAAACGCCCATGAATGTGGGCGTTTCTTGGGAAGTCGAAGGACCCCGTGTCTGCTTTACGTCACGAGGCTCAGAGAGGAATTTCCATGTGCTCCCTACGCCTCCACCAAGAACTTCCCGTCCGCCATAATCTGCTGCTCATCCACCCAGATATTAAACTTCCTCCCGACCACATCGATATGCGTGGACGAGTCCCACTCCGCGCCGGTATGCGCCCCATAAGGATTCCCAAACGCAATGTGCACCCCAGGATATTTTTCGTCCTGAAGAATTTCGCCGATGACTTCCTTCAAATCAATGTTGGTCCCGATGGCAAACTCCCCGACCCGGTCGCTGTTCTCATCCGTGTGCGTGTACTTCCAGAAATCGCTCTCCAGTTCGCGATTCTCCGAGTGTGCCTCGGTGAGCCGGTTCTTCTCAACACGCACGGTCAGCGGATGCGACTGCAAGTTCCCAAACTTCGCGCACAAATAATCACCCACCACGCCATCGATCACGAACGTCCCATTCACTTCGCCCGGAGTCGTGAAAATCTCTCCACCCGGCAAATTTCCCCACTTCTCCGGAGTGATAATTCCGCTGGTCTTCAGCCACTTGTAATTCGGATTCAAGTCCGCCGTAAGATCCGTTCCCGCCGCCGTCTTGGCTCGGACCTTGTGCGCTTTGCGCACCATCTCAACGACCTTCTGGCTCAGCCGATCTACTTTCTGGAAGTCCGCCCGCATACCCTCCAGCATGATCTGGCGGTTGATGTTGACCATGTGCGCGTGCCGAATCTTCTTCCGGTTCACCACGTTGGTCATCTGAATGCGCGAGCGCAACTCGTTGGTCTGCACCTGCACCGCGAAAATCGAAACCTGGCTGCTCTCCAGATCCTCGAGAATCTCAGCCGGCATATCGGTCAACGGACGCGGCGCCAGATCCTCCAGCACCCACGCCCGGTACGGCGCTCCGACCTTTTGGATCTCCTGCACCAGCGCCGCGGCGATTTCAATCGTAGCCTCGTCAGTGATGACGCAAACTTTTTCCGCAGGTTGCAAGCGCAGGCAAACATTCACCGCATTCCGTGCCCCAGGCGTGAACTCAGAATCAAAGGGAATTTGGTTAAGTTGGGCGTCTTCAGAGCGCTGGGTGTCCCAGTTCTCGCGTTCTTTGCGAGAAGTGGGAATTTTGATTTGGCTCACAGGATTGCTCATCCTACTTTTCTCGCGGCGGCTGGCACTTCTTCCAGCCCCGCTTCAGTCTCCTCCACAATGTAATCGACCACTTTCTTCAAATCTCCAGTCTCCGCAAACACCCGCAACTGGCGGTCTGCGCCGCTGCCGTTCTTCAGAATTTCGTGAATGTAATTCAACTCCTCGCGCGAGTCCAGTTCGTCCACCACGTCGTCCACGAACTCCAGATACTCATAAATCAGATCTCTCGCCGGCACTTCCGTCTGCTTGCCGAAGTCGATCATCTTTCCATCCAGCCCGTAGCGCGACGCCCGCCACTTGTTTTCCATGATCAGCGCGCGCCGGTACAGCCGGAATCCCTGGTTCGCGGTGTGCAGTTTATACAGCTTCGCCACCGTAGCCTGAATCAGCGCCGCGATGGCAATCGTCTCATCCGCCCGCATGGGAACATCGCACACCCGAAACTCGATCGTATTAAAAAACGGATGCGGCCGGATGTCCCACCAGATCTTCTTCGCATTATCAATGCAGTTGGTTTTGATCAGCAGCTTGACAAAATTCTCATACTCGCCCCAGCTGGGAAAATAATCCGGAATATTTGTCCGCGGAAACTTGTCAAACACCTTGCAGCGGTACGACTTCAGCCCCGTATTCATCCCCAGCCAGAACGGAGAATTCGTCGAGAGCGCCAAAATATGCGGCAGAAAATACCGCGCATGATTCATCATGTGGATCGCGGTCTCGCGATCCTCAATCCCGATGTGCACGTGCAGCCCAAAAATCAAATTCGCTCGCGCCACCAACTGCAAATCTTCCACAATGTCTTTATAGCGGTCGTCGGGATAAATCTCCTGCCCCCGCCAGTCCGAAAACGGATGCGTCGCCACCGAAGCCAGCCGCAGCCCATTCTCCTTGGCCAGCCGCACAATATCCCGCCGCAGCATCTTCACTTCCGCCTTGGCGTCTTTGATGTTGTTGCAGATCCCGGTCCCCACCTCAATCACCGACTGGTGCATCTCGGCCTTCACTCGCTCCTGCAGCAACAGCTTGCCCTTCTGCAAAAGCTCCGCCTGAATATGCGACCGCAGTTCCCCCGTCGAGGGGTCCACCGTCTGATATTCCTCTTCAATCCCGATGGTAAAAGTAGGTGTGCTCATGTGGCGCGGGCACTCCTGCCCGCGAAATCTAACCAGAACCAAAAATCCACCCGTACCTCAACTCTTGACCAGTATATCAACGACGGGAAACACTTCGGCTCAATCATCTGCCTGAATTACCTTCGTTCTGCGCAATCCGCGCCCTCACAATTTTCTTCACCAGCGCAGTCGGCAGCGGCCTGTCCAACGGAAAATGCAGCGTGCCCTTCGAAACACGAAACTCCTTAAGCTCATCCTTAAACGCGTCGAGCACCGACGACCCCAGCGGAAAGAAACTGCAATGATCGCGGAACGCCGCGAAGGCCACCAGCCGCCGTTTGTACTTGAAAGTCGGGATCCCGTAGCTGATCACTTCGGTAGTCTCCACCGGCACCACGGACCGAATCACCGCCCGTACTCTTTTCAAAGTTGTGCGAGCCGGCTCCGGCAATCCCGCCAGATATTCGCCGACGTTCTTCGCAACAGCTTTACCCTTTTGCATAACCTGTCATCCGGAGTGATGTAAGAACGCCGGGATGCGGAGCGCTTACGCAGTCGAAGGATCCCCAGCGGTAAGGTGCCGCATCGGGCGCCTGAGAGGGTTCGCCGGGAGAACACCGGACCCTACTTCGCCGGCTTCCGCTTCCGCGCCGCCACCCACTCCGGCTCACCCTTCTTCTCCGCTTTCCCAGCCCCCGCCAAAAACCCTGCCCACCGCAATTCCTTCACCACATTCTCCCCACTGAGCGCCATCTTCACCGCCATCTCCGCCACCGCATTCACAATCCAGTCAAAATTCTCCTGACCCACCGACGTAATCTCCGCATCCGGCGCCGGATTCAGAAAGTCAATCGCATATGGCACTCCACCCTCCACCGCAAACTCCACCGTATTCAGGTCATACCCCAGCGCTCTGCACAAGGCCAAAGCATCCTTCACCATGCGCTCGCGCAGCGCCTCCGTCGACGGCGCCGGATTCCCCTTCACATACCGCTCATGATGCGGCGCCTTGGGGTCATACTTCATGATGTGCACTTTTTCCTGCCCGACCACGTAGCAGCGGTAATACTCCTCAAACTCCACGCCACGCTGCAGCGTCATGCACAGCCGCCCCGTTTGGTTATAGTGATGAAAGAACTCGTCCGGCGAATGCACCTTGTAAACATGCTTCCACCCGCCACCCGAATAAGGCTTCAAGAAAGCAGGGAAGCCGACGTAATCAAACAACTCCTGCCAGTTCAGCGGAAACATCAAATTCCGCATCGACTGATCCGTCGTCCCCTCCGGATGCTTGTTGTGCGGCAGGATCACAGTCGGCGGAATGGCCACGCCCATTTTGTGCGCCAGCGCGTAATTAAAAAACTTATCGTCTGCGGTCCACCAGAACGGATTGTTGACGACCATCGTGCCGTGCAGCGCGGCGTTCTTCAAATACGCGCGATAGAACTCTATATCCTGCGAAATCCGGTCGATGATCACCGCATACTTCTTCGGCTCATCCATCCGGATCCCGCCAATCTTCACAAACTCCGCCTCCACGCCGTCAACCTTCATCGAGTTAACCTTCTCGACCAAAGCCGGCGGAAACGTATTCTCCATCCCAAACAAAATCCCAATTTTCTTAGTACTCACAAAAACTCTCCTGTAGAGACGTTGCTTCGAACTTCTCTTCTCTCCACCAGCAAGAAAGACGTAGCAAGCTACGTCTCCACGACTGACCCTGCCCTAAAAATATTTCCCCGCCATCCGCTGCCACAGCGGCCAGTCATGCTTCGAATTATCCCCGTAAATGTCCAGCCAGTGCGGAATCGTCTTGCCATTTAAAATCGCCGAAAACTTCACATTCTGATCCAGACAAATATCCCAATCCGCCGATCCCAGCACAATTTTCATCTGCCGGTAACGGCTCAAAAACCAGTCGTCATGCATGTTGGGCAAATAGTCCGGAGGATTATTGAAATAGCAATCGTCATCGTAATACCCATCCAGAAAACGGTGAATGTCGAATGCCCCGCTCATGCTCACGCAATGCGTCACCACATCGGGATGCTTCAGCGCAAAATTCACCGCGTGATATCCGCCAAAGCTGCATCCCGTCACCGCCAGCCGCGGTGTCTGATTCTTCCAGCGCACAAACGGCAGAAACTCGTGCAGAATGTAGCGCTCGTACTGCAAATGCCGCATCACCCGCACCCGCGGATGGACGCCTTTGTTGTACCAGCTCTCCGTATCCACGGCATCCGGACAGAACACCTGCAGCTCGCCGCGCTCGATTTTCGGTGCCAGCACTCCAATCATTCCCCGATCTTCATACTCGAAGAACCTTCCCATCGAAGTCGGGAACACCAGAATCGGCGTCCCCGCATGCCCGAAGACCAGCGCCTCCATGTCGCGCTGCAGCTCCTGGCTGTAAGCTTTGTGATATTCGCGATTCATGATGACATGATGAAGAGAAAGGTTCGCCCGCAATGCCGTCGGAGAGACGTTGCCCGCAACGTCTCTCTCGCAGACGAGGTATCTTACCCGATGTCAGGCTGAACGTCCTACTGTGCGGGACCGATGGAGACCGATGGACCGATGTGTTGTGCCCGAGCGGTCGCAGGTCACTGGGGTTACCCCGTGATCCCCGTGTCCCTGGTGGTGGATGAATTGATCACTGCCAGAGCACCGCGATCACTTGCTTCTGACTTATGTCAGCGTGTACTGCAACACCACCTGCATCTCGCCGTCGCCCGGAACTCCGGCGTGGCTCATGTTGAACGCCAGATAGTCGCCGGCGTTCAGCATGAAGGATCGCGCCATCGAAACGTGTCTGGAAGTCGACGACGCGCTCCCGTCCGCAGGCACAAAACATTTCAGGATGACGCTGTAGAAAATATTCTGCAGAAGGTAGCCGTCGTCACCCACGTTGAGGTTGTTGGGGTTGTGAATGTGGGGTAGTCCCGAAATTAGAACTCTGCGGCGACTCAAAGCTGGCGCCAGCATCGCCTTTGTAAAATTTCGGACGTCCTCCCGGAGAAACCGCCGCCCGGCACAGTATTTCGGTGAATCCAGGATTCGCCGGCAGCGCGGTGATCATGAACGCCACGTCAATGTCGACTGCGCTCACCACCATGTTGCTGGTCATTTCAAAATAAACGTCCGCACCGTTGTCGTTTAAGTTGGTGACTTCCCAACCGAAGCTCGCGAAACTCGGCCCGGTCGAAGTCGCGGTAGCAGCCCCTGCCGATGAATCGAGCCCGGTGATCGTCCCCGCCAACCCCGCCAGCGCCAAACCTCTGCCCACAAAACTACGTCGATCCGCCTTCATAATCGTCGTCCTCGTAGACCACTGAACACCGCCCGATCAAGAAAGTTGTCGCGGAAGCGTCGGGGCAGTCGGCTGTCGAAGAATCCGAAAACGTTTGCACGACCGAGGAAGAGAGGGCCTTTCAGGGCCGCGCGTCCCTTTATGATCAACCTGGGGCTTCAGCCCCTGACGTAAGCCCCCGCGAGCTATCCCTTCAGATACGGCAGCAACTCCTTGAAAGCCGGCGACCCCGAAGACCGCATCAGTTCATAAATCATCATCTCCGTCGAGGAAATCACCGCGCCCGCCGCTCGCATGCGATCAAGCCCAATTTTCCAGTTCCATTCCGTGCGCGAACTGACGGCGTCCGAAGCCACATGCACCAGGTAGCCTTCGCGCAGCGCCGCCAGCGCCGTCTGCGTCACACAGATGTGGCTCTCCATGCCGCACAGCAGCAGCGTATTCCGCTGTCCCGGCAGTCGCTTGAGCAGGGAACAGAAAACTTCGCTGCCGAAGCACGAGAAAAGCTGCTTGTCGATCGCCTCGATCCCCGGCTGAACCGCAGACAGCAGGGAACTGACCTCCGGAACCGTCCCGCCCAGTCCCTTCGCGTATTGTGTGCTCACCAGCACAGGAATCTTGAGAATCCCGCCCGCGCGAATCAGCAGTTGCGAATTCCGCACCAGCTGTTCCTTGTGGAAGATCGGTGCCAGCAATCTTTCCTGAATATCGATCACCAGCAGCGCGCACTTGTCAGCCTCGAGCGGCCGCCGCGCGATTTCGGCATAATCAGCCGCAGCAGAAAGATTCTCGAAAGTCGTAGCCATGTAATCTCCTCTCTAATTCATTCAGTTCTGCGCAGCGTTCCCAGGTCGTTGCGGCCCGGCTTCCCGCAACAGCCTCGCCACACCGCCATCCAACCGGTTGACGCTAGGATCGTCGGGACGATAGCGCACCCGCACACCTGCAGACCTCCGAACCTTCCTCCGTGCAGACGCTACTCGTCTTAGTGAGAAGAGAGCAGGCCTCCAGAAACATTCTCCGGTGTAGGGTTCGTCGCGCTCTACCCAAAACTCATAGGCAACCGCCAGACGCGCATGTGCTCGATCTCGTCCTAGACGTTCGCTGATGATTTCCGTGATCTTGCCCTCGGCCACCGGCCAGCGCCACGACCCTAGAAACGAAATTGCGTCATAGAGATCGGTAAACATCGAGATCATTAAACATTCTGTCCGCCGCCATCCCCAGTTTATGTTGACCGCACTTCCTCCCGCACCATAAAATCGATTGCAGCGGCCAAAAACCGCCGGGCTGTTTCCAAACTGCCCCCTCGTTCAACGGCTAGGACACCTGCCTCTGGAGCAGGTTATCGGGGTTCGAATCCCTGGGGGGCAGCCAAATCGTTTCAAACACGACGCTCTCCCTCCAACTCATTTCCACGTGGGCGGTGCTCCTCGATGCGCAGGGGTTTGCGCGAAGGGGTCCGCGCGCTGGTCTGCGAGCGCCCGCCACTAAAGCCACCTCCATTTCCTGATAACCTCAACTCATACGTTTAGGAGAACCGAAGTCCTTGCCACCGATCATCAACGCTCAGGGAATCACCAAAGCCTTCGGAGCCGACCCGCTATTTCAGGATGTGTCCTTCACCGTTTCCGAGGGCGACCGCATCGGCCTCATCGGCCCCAACGGCTCCGGAAAATCCACGCTCCTTCGCATTCTCGCCGGAACCATCAGTCCCGACTCCGGAGAATTAGCCGTCCGCAAGCGCCTCCGCTTCAGCTTCGTCGAGCAGGACTCGCAATTCGAATCGGGCGAAACCGTCCGCTCCGTGATCGAGGACGCGATGGCGAACGCCTCCGTGCCAGACTCCGAGCGCGGCACACGGTTCGCCGAAACCCTGGGCCGCGCCGGATTCGAAGATCTCGATGCCGAAGCGGGCAAGCTCTCCGGAGGCTGGCAGAAACGCCTCGCAATCGCCCAGGCACTCGTCCAGGCCCCCGATGTCCTGCTCCTCGATGAGCCTACGAATCATCTCGACCTCGCCGGCATCGAGTGGCTCGAAGAATTGCTGCAACAAGCGGAATTCGCCTGCGTCGTCGTGAGTCACGATCGCTACTTCCTCGAAAGCGTCGCCACCGAAATGGTGGAACTCAGCCGGGTTTATCCTGACGGCGTCCTCCGCGTTCGCGGAAATTACACCAGGTTTCTCGAAAAGAAAGAAGAATTCCTGCACGCCCAATCGAAACGCCACGAAGCTCTGGAGAACCTCGTCCACAACGAAATCGAGTGGCTCCGCCGCGGAGCCAAAGCCCGCACCCGGAAATCAAAGGCCCGCATCGGCAAAGCCAACGACCTGATGGGCGAACTCGCCGACCTGAATATCAGAACGCGCACCGCAACCGCGCAACTCGATTTCTCCGCCACCGATCGCCAGACCAAACGCCTGATCGAGCTTGAAGATATTGGCTACGAGATCGGTGATCGCACTCTTTTTGACGGCCTCAGCTTCGTCGTAACGGCCGGGCGAAGAGTCGGACTCGTAGGCCCGAACGGCAGCGGCAAAACCACCTTGCTGCGCCTGTTGCGTGGCGAGTTGACCCCGACCAGCGGAACCATCCGCCGCGCCGACTGGCTGCGCATCGTCTACTTCGACCAGAAGCGCGAGCTCGACCCCAAATCAACCCTACGACGCGCTCTGGCTCCAGAAGGCGACTCCGTCATCTATCAAGACCGCGTCATTCATGTAGCATCGTGGGCCGCCAGATTCTTGTTCACCGGGGAGCAGCTCAATCAACCCGTCGGCCGCCTCTCCGGAGGCGAGCGCGCCCGCGTCCTGATCGCTCAGCTCATGCTGCAGCCCGCCGACCTTCTCCTGCTGGATGAGCCCACCAACGACCTCGATATCCCCACGCTTGAAATCCTCGAGGAAAGCCTGCTCGAATTTCGCGGCTCGCTCGTGCTGGTCACCCACGACCGCTACATGCTCGATCGCGTATCCACCATCGTGCTTGGCCTCGATGGCGCGGGCAGCGCAGAAACTTTCGCCGACTACCGCCAGTGGGAGTCCTGGCAAGCCGACCGCGAAAAGTCGGGCTCAGCCTCCGCGAAGGAATCGGATAAGAAATCCGGGAGGGAATCCGAAAAGCCACGCAGCAACGGCAGCCAGGTTCCAGACAGCCAGGTTTCAGGCACTACGGCCGCCGCTGCGCCCGCCAGAAAGAAGCTCGCCTATCTGGAAGCCCGCGAATACGCCACCATGGAGCAGCGTGTCGCCGAAGCGGAAGAAATCCTGCAAGCCAAACGTGTCCAACTCGAAGACCCAGCAATCGCCAGCGACGGCCCCCGCCTCCTGACCGCCCACGCCGAACTGGAAGCCGCGCAGAACACCGTAGACACTCTCTACGCCCGCTGGGCCGAACTGGAAAAGAAAAAAGACTAACGAAGCATTTCCAGTTTCCAAAAACTAGCCCCCTGACCCCTGACCTCGCGTCCCCCCAGACTTTGCACTAAAATCGCCTGCGTGTAAGCCGCAAACCCATGACCTCCGTACGAATCGACAAATGGCTCTGGGCCGCCAGATTCTTCAAGACGCGGTCGCTGGCCGCGCGCGCCTGCGACCTCGGCAGAGTTCAATCCAACGGCCAGCCCGCCAAGCCCGCGCGCGAGGTCCGCATTGGAGATATGGTGCGGGTGACCAACGACGGTGGAGAGTTCCACGTGGAAGTCCTGCTGCTCAGCGAAGTGCGCGGCCCGGCGACCGTTGCGCAAACCCTCTACCGCGAGACCGACGCGAGCCGCGAACTCCGCATGAAAGTAGCAGCAGAGCGCAAAGCCATGAAGCAGTTCGAAGAGTTACCCGCAGGCAGGCCATCCAAGCGGGATCGCCGCCGAATCATCCAGTTCCGCGGCCGATCCTGACCCCGCCGCATCAACGTACCCGGGTGCCCCGTTTCTTGCGTCTTTTGCGAGAAGTGGGGATTTTTTGAAGGCCCCACCGTAGTACGGAGATCTGTCGCGAGGGCGCCATGGGGCCGTAGCCACCCCGCGGCATTCTTGCGCGCAAAACAAAACGCCCCAGACTCGTTAGAGTCACGGGACGTATGTTGATCAGCCCTCCCCCAAGTGCTGCTCAATCAGGAGACTAACGTAACCCCGTAGTCCGGTAAATGGCTCGTCCGTGCCATACTCCACCACCAACGGGCCAATTCCCGTAACCACTTGCTCCTCAGAACGTTAACTTCCCCCCCCGGTGGTGCCGTGATTGCCCCATTTGCGGAACACACCGGCAAAGCTCCACCCAATCAGAAATGGAGCTTCATTGCGAACTGCAATTGCCTCGCTCCCGTCGTGCCATCATTGCGGCCAACCTCGGCCGATGACTGCCCGAAGGTTGAGCCATCATTGATGAAATTGTCGGGCTGTTGGAAGTTCGGATGGTTGAAAATGTTGTAGTACTCGGAGCGGAATTCCAGCCTGATCCTTTCCGTAAGTTTCGTGTTCTTTGAGATGACCATATCGAAGTTCTTGTACGCAGGGCCATAGAAAGTGTTGCGCCGTACGTTGCCCGGACCTCCGAATAGCGGAAACGTGAAACGGCCATCGTTTGGCCCGGTTTGGGTGATCGGCATTGTGACCGGAACGACAGTCGGACTCGCGGTGTAGTCGGCCCTCTGAGTCGCGCCCGTGCCATCGCTGTCAACTCCGTTCTCAAAGATTTCGAAAGGGAATCCACTTTGGAATGTGCCGATCCCCGACCAGGTCCATCCCTCAAGAACCCTGCCGATAAAACCGTTGCTGAGATGACTCTTACCGCGGCCAAAAGGTAACTCGGCAACATAGTTGAACACTAACCGGTTGCGCACATCGTAGGACGAATTTCCCCGCTCGCGGCGCAGGAAGAACGAGTTAGCCGGGAAGACCGTCTGGTTCTGTTGCGGCAGGAAAGCATCACTTGCATCATCGATTGCGTGCGCCCACGTATAGTTCACCTGGAACGACATGCCGTGGCTGAACTGCCGGCTCAGCGTAGTCTGCAGGCCGTTGTTATTGGAACTGGCGACGCTCGATACTTCATTCGAGTGAAACGCCGCGGCGTTCTGAACCGCAACGAATGGCAGTGCCGGCAAGTTGGTCGTCGCACTGTAGAGACCCGCGAATTGATTGCCGACGTACAGGTTGGAGCCCTGAACGGTTTCAAAAGAAGCAGGAATGTTAGGCCCATCGCTGCAACCATAAGCATTGTTGGGATTGGGACCGGGATTGTTTGGGTTGGCTTGAAAACGTTGTGCGAATGTTGGATCAGCGCAAAACGTGCGCAACTGCGCCACCAGCGCCGGGATCGGAGCATTCCCGTCGACCACGCGGAGCAAACGGTGGGCCGTGTTCCCCACATAGTTGATTTCGAGAGTGAAATGCCCCGGCAGTTGACGCTGGATGCCAAAGTTCCACTGCTGCACGTAGGGAACGTGGAAGTTAGGATTAATCGTCGCCGGAAATGCGAAAGAGTCCTGCGGCAACGTAAAGCCAGGAGCGGTCTGCGTCAGCGGGAGGACTATCTTAGAGATCTGGTCGGTCGCGCCGGGTCCAAAATCAAAGAACGCATTATTTACGTACGGCAGCGAAAATGGCGGATTCGCGCGTGTGTCGCCTGTGAGATTAAAGAACTGGCGGTCGCGAAACACTCCATAACCGCCACGAACCGACGTCTTTCCGTCTTTGAACGGGTCCCAGGCAAACCCGACCCGGGGTTCAAATCCGTGCACATCATTGGCATACAGTGGATTCGCCCCTCCGCGAGTAACCTGCACAAACGTAACCGGCGAAGGGCCAGACAGTGCTGCCGTCGTGGCGCTGGTGAGCTGGTCGTTCACTACCCAGGGAACCCCGTCCCATTCGTAGCGCAAGCCATAGTTGAACGTGAAGTTTGACGTCAGCTTGAACTGATCCTGAAAGAAGCCGAACATGTCGCGCTCGCGGAAACCGCGCTCGTCGCTGGCAATACGGTTTCCGCCCGTGTTAAACAGTTGCGTTTGAGATTCAGTGAAAACCCCGCCCAACAGCCCCCACACCGCATCCTCAACTGTGCCGTTGTTGAAGGAAGTCGTATTCTGCAGCGCGGACGTGCCCGTATTCCCGAAAATGCCGAAATTCGGAGTCGGCCGCGTGCTGAAGTCATCGAAATCGTTCGAGTAGCTGTCTCCCCACTCGAAACCAAATTTCAAGCTGTGGCGCCCTTTGATCCAGGTGAGATTGTCTCCAACATTGTAGGTTCCGAAGGGACGGTCCTGGCCGTCGCTGTCTCCCAGGCCTACGCAACCGATCGAAGTAAAGCCCGGAAGCGCCCAATCGCGCCCGCGGCCGAACGGATCAAGACCCGCGAGACTCAAGCCATTGATCGCGCTCACCCCATTGCATATGAAGTTTTGAAACGACCGGTTTGCGCTGCCGTAAAAATCGCTTTGCAGCGTCGTGGTTATTGTGGTGGTAAGGTGGAAGTTCAAGCTCTGCGTTAGCGACGTGAAGGACTGTCCCCCAATCCCAGGAAGAACGTTCGATCCCCCGCCGTTGTCTTTGTCGTCATTCGCAAGATAGCGCACACTCAGGGCGTTTTTCGGCGTGATCGTGTAGTCGACCTTCGCCGTGTAGTTGCTGGCATTGACCAGGTCCGTATCCCCGAAAAAGTACTGCGACGAAATTCCCTGGATCTGCGCCGGAGCATTCGGTTGCGCGGCAGGGTAGAAATTCAGGATTTTCTGTATCTGGGGGTCGAGCGCAAGACCAAACGCGTTGTTCGCCGAAGTCTTCGTGCTGACGTCGATGCTGACCGGCCCGGCCGTCGGATCGGTATAGGTAAAGTCGCCCGTCTTGAAAGCTGCATCCGGGACGATCGCCTGCGTTGTTGTGGCCGTCGCGAATCGATTGCCTTCGTAGTTAAAAAAGAAGAAAAGCTTGTTTTTGATTACCGGGCCTCCAATCGAGGCTCCGAAGGTGTTGCGAACATAGGGGCTCTGCGGGCCAGTTGATGGGGTGTTGAAGAAGCCGCGGGCGCCGAGCGCGTTCCAGCGGCCGAAGTAGTAGATATCGCCGTGAAGCTCGTTCGATCCGCTGCGGGTGATGATGTCGATCACCGCGCTGGAGTTTCTGCCAAACTCGGGAAGGTAATTACTCGTGATCACCCGAAATTCCTGTGTGGCGTCGGGGTTCAACGTCACGAGTCCGCTGCCCGGAACGCCGGGGTCATTGTTGCTCGTCCCGTCCAATTCGAAGTTGTTGTTTCGCTCGCGGCCCCCGTTGACGGAAAATCCGGCCAGTCCCGAGTTAGTTTGCGTGGTTCCAGGCGTCAGCAGGATCAGCTGATAGGGATCCCGCAGAATTAGAGGAAGCGCCTCCATCTGCTTTTCGTCCACCACGTTGCTGACCTGGGCATCCGTGGTGTTGATGGGGGCGATACTCGTGTCTTCGACCGTGACTTGTTCCTGGTTGGAGCCAACCTCCAGCTTGGTATTGAGAGTGAGCGCCTGGTCCACCGTGAGCGTCACCGCGGCAAACCTCACCGTTCGGAAACCTGCCTTCTCTACAGTCATGTTGTAGAGTCCGGCCACAAGTTCTGTAAGCGTGTAGACCCCAGAGGCTCCGGTCTGTACGCTGCGTGCAATGTTGGTCGCCGTGTTGGTGGCGGTCACGGTCGCATTTTGGACCAACGCGCCGGTTGTGTCGGTGACAGTTCCGTTGACCGACGCGGTCTGCGCGCTTGCAGTGCGCACCAGAACCAGCATCAAACTCGTGGCTACAGCGAACAGGACTACTCTTCGCAGCATCTTGAACTCCTCGCCTTTCGTTCTAGTCTCGAGCATCCCTGAGTTGGGAGGCTTCGATTGTTTCAATAGACAGAGCAAACGTTGCGCCACGAGACAACTGCTGATAACAGCAAGTGTTTTCAATAGTATGCATTCTGTTGACTTTGTCTCATATGTCAACTTGTATTCCACCACTCCGGAAGCCTACGAAAATCAGTAGAACTCGCTCCAGGTTTCGCAGAGACCGCTGCTCCTCGCCCCGAACCACCGACTGCGGTACACTGGCGGGCCGCCTATTCGCGCGCAACCTGACCGACTGACTGATTACGTAATCTGGTGACTTCATTACGTAACCTGGTCACATCGCCGATTCCCATGCCACCATCGAGGCCTATCGCGTCCCAAGCAACCAGATCCGTCGCGCCGCATTCCGTCGAGCGTCTCTTGAATCTCCTCGAAGCCGCCAAGGGCCATTTCGGAACCGGCGCGGTTGCATCCCTCGAAAACTTGCTGGCGCAACTTCGACAGAAGAAATTCGGCGACCCGGCGGCGCTCATCCGTTTCCACGAGGCACTGCTGTTTTTCCGCGCATTTCCCCCCGGCGCGTCACTGATTCCCAAGCTCGAACAGTTACTCGACACCTTCCACGAGCGCGTCGACCACATTCAACACCTCGGCGCTGATATGTCTGCCTTCGACGATTTCGACACTTCCGGCATTGCTGGAACGGTCATGCAGGATGCGCTTAGCTTCGACGCGGTGCGCTGGCTTGCCCGCCGCATCCCGAGGCAAACTGAAATCGCCTGGGACGACTACCTCGACGACTCGCAGAACGAACGCGCTCTCGCTTCACTCTGGCCTCGCCTTATGCCGCTTCTCGCGGAGGATTCCGACGTGGAAGCGAACATTCCCTGGACCCGCTGGCTCGATTCCGCCCGTGGCCGCGAACGCCCGCTGGAGTGGCTGCTCCGCCGTTTCGAACAATCTCCCGTCGAGGCTGATCCTGGGGGTCGGAGCGGCAAAATTAGAGGGAAACAAGAGAAGGAAAGACAGACAGACCAGGAAAAAACATTCGCCCACGACCAGCAAGACCGTGCCCGCGCCGTGCTCTACGACGCTCTCCGCCTGCCCGTGCGCTGGCGGCTCGATAACCTGCGCATGTCGCGCACCCGTAACTGGCAGCGTCCCCGTGCTTTTTACTACCACCGCGAACCGCTGATCATTCGCAGCCAGGTTTCACTCGCGCACGAGCTTTCTCAGCCCGCGCCACGTCTCACGAGGCTTTCGCTCCGCGATGGCCAGTCGGTTATGCACTTCATCCGCGAAGTCATGGCTGTCCGTTATCGCGAACTCTATGGCACTACGCTCGGCGACTCTGCTTCGGTCGTCCGCGTCAGCCTCGGTCGCGGAGTGGTCATCCATCTCTGGAACCTGCCGCCGTCGCGCCGTCTGCCGCTGCGCGCTTACGTCGCGGGCTTCACCCTCAAGAACGGAGTCCCCATCAACTACATCGAGGCCATCGGCCTCTGCGAATGGATCGAGGTCGGCTTCAACACCTTCTACACCTACCGTCAGGGAGAAACTGCATGGATCTATGCCCAGGCCCTGCGCTGCCTCTGCGCCTTCACCGGCGCGCGATGCGTTTCTGTCTATCCCTATCAGATCGGCCAGAACAACGACGAGGCCATTGAGTCCGGAGCGTTCTGGTTCTATCGAAAACTCGGATTCCGCAGCGGCCGCGCCGATCTCGAACAACTGGCTCGAAGGGAAGAACAGAAGATTGCCGCCAATCCCGCGCACAGGACGCCTCCGAGAATCCTGTGGCAAATGGCCGAAGCCCATGTCTTCTATGATTTGGATGGGTGTGATTTGGATCAGCACGATTTTGCGGACGAACATCAAGCCGCCGGCACGACCGTGGAAGAGCGGACCTTTAAGCGCCGCGTAGGGCGTTTGACGAAAGCTGCGGGCTTTAGCCCCAGTGGTGCCTGGTACACGTTCTCGACGCGTAATCTCGCGCTGCGCGTGAACCGCCGCATGGCCCGCGAGTTTGACGGCGTCAGCGTGCGCATCCGTGAAGCTTCGGTCGACGCAGTCAGTCGCGCGCTCGGCGTGGAACTGTCTGATTGGAATCCAGCCGAGCGCTTGGCTTTCGAGAACTGGTCGCTGGTGCTGGCGCTGATGCCCGGCCTGCGCCGCTGGAGGCCGCAAGAGAAATACGACGTAGCTCACATGATCCGCGCACAAGCGGCTCCCCACGAAATGCGCTACCTGCATCTAACCCAACGGCATCGCCGCCTGCGGGCTGAACTTCTGCGTCTGGGGTCGTCCAAGATCGGCCCGTCCAAAACACGAACGGCGCAGACCGGAAGGCCTGCGCCGTAGGGATAACTCTATATTTTTCAGAATATCAAATTGAAGGGCTAAGTCGGACACACTTTTCAAGTTTAGATTCGACTGCGAATCAATGACTTGAGCGAAGAAGCTGAGGTTCAGGCCCTTGAAAAGATTTCACGTGCAGAGTCAAAAGCGGCGGACGAGGGCGTCGGCCCCTCCACGGGCAAGAGTCAAGGGCAGTGGGAAAGAGCGACCTCCACACGTGCGAAGGTCACAGGGGGTGGTGGCTACTTTCGCCTGGAGACGGCAGCGGAGGGCGGAAAGCGCAGCTACGCTTGCTAACTGTGGTTTTGTTTTGGAGGCTCTGAGCCCAGGAAAAATAAGTCCCGCTCTTTGGCCGTCATCTCTCTGCCAAAGAGTTTCTTGAATCGCACCAGAATTTCGACGGGGGACATGGTTTCACGGAGCGCTTCCTCTAACTCGATCATGCCGCGACGGTAACTCAAGACCAGAAAGAAATGCAGTTCAAAAGTGAACATGGGGGTGCGCCGCCCCGGGCATTGCCCCCATAAGCTAACTTAAGGCTCGGCGTAAAGCGGCATTGTCTGGCTGCCAGTCCGGTTTATAGATCGCGGGACAATCGGGCTCACGTCTGGGACCAAACTAGGGCCGTATGAGATCGCCTCGTTGCTGAGCGTGTGCGGGTGGTCGGACCTGTTCGTCACAGGGGAGATATGTTTCAGAGGGATATATAGAGGTCTTAGGCCACCATAGAGCCAGCCGGCCCTACCCTACGATGCCCTCACCCAAGCCATGCTGATTAAGGTACCGTGATTCCTCAGCGTCTTTCTTGCGCCTGAGCAAAGGTTAAACCCGGTTAAACAACGATGGATCGAGAGATCGAGAAGGGGAGAGCTTTATTCACGAGCATTGCGAAAGGACAGAGCTTTACTCGCTATCAGCCCGAACCCATTCTTTCTGGCGGCATTCTCTAAGCTCAATGATTCTGTGCGGGCTGCGACCGACTGTCCTGCCCTGTTTCTCAACTCCGCCATGGCTAGCCGCGTCTCAAACTCAAGCTCCAAACACTGATGATCATGGGCGCTTCGAAGTGTCTTCTCCAGTTCTGCGCTCGCCGCTGCAAAATGCCCTGTTAGGCCTTGTGCGCGGGCGGACATCAGTTCAAATTGCAAACGGAAGAGTGCGTTCCCACTTTTGTCGGCCAATGGTTTTGTGCGTCCCGCCTCAAGCTCCGCTTCGGGAAACTTGGATTCTGCGATCAGGGCGCCGATCAGCACGATACTCGCTGCCAATTCGTCGTCGGCCTGTTGATCTTGATGAAACTGCTCCTTGCATTTACGGATCACAGTCTCTGCGTCCGCGGCATGCCCCTCATCAATTGCAAGACGAGCCAGCGCAGTTTCGGTTTCTGCTGCCGTTTGCTTCTCGCCAGTTTGCTTACGTATCGCCAATGCTTCTTCGTATGACTTGCGGGCACCAATCAAATCACCGCGATCGGCAAGAGCGTCTCCTATTCCAGAAAGAATACAGGCGAGAGCATTCTTGTCATCCGCTTCCTGAGCCACAGCCTTGGCCTGCTCAAAAGTTGTTAAGGCCTTGTCCAGATCTCCTCGACGCCGAGCGACCTCTCCAAAATCGTTCAGCGTAAGGGCGATGCCATCCTTATCTCCCATTTCTTTGTAACCGGGAAGCGCCTCGGAAAGAGCATGCTCTGCTTCGGCGAGATTCCCGCGGGCCAGAAAGACATCGCCCAGATTGCTGGAAGCTGTCGTAATCCCGTCGATCGTGCCGATCTCGCGAAATATTTTTAGGGCCTCGCGAAACATGCTTTCCGCCTTATCTATCTGGCCCAGTTGATAGTAGAGTCCGGCAAAGTCATTCAATGTACGCGCTTCATTGTTGCGATCACCAGCCGCTGCAAAGCTTTGACGCGCGTTCTGGCAGTCTCGGATGGCCTGCTCCGTGGAAGAACCATTTCCGATGGCCTGACAAAGAATTCCATAGGCGCGTGCGACGAGCAAATGAGCCCCTTGTGCAGTGCCTTTTTCGACGGCCCGCCGTCCCGCCGCCTGCACTTTCGCATAGTCCTGGTTCACCCAAGCGCGGGATTCGATCATGTCAATTCGGGGATCGTTAGCAGCCGGACTAGGCAGGCGCCGAAGGACCGCCAGAGTCTTCAGCGCATCTCCAGAACTCACAAGGCGTTGCTCGTCCGCCAACCGAAGCCCGTAATTCAGGTTGTCTGGAAACAGCGTAAAAAGCTTCCGGTACACCTCAATCGCTTTGTTTGTATTGTGCAGCGACGAATAGTACTGACCTTCAATTTGGAGACGTTCTTCTAGGCTTAGATGTTCAGAAAGCTCGCGCGCATGCTCAGCCTCGTCGCGAGCCTTCAAGTCGTATCCGAGATGATGCCATGCATCGGACAAAGCGGAATGCGCCAGAGGAAAATCCGGTTCGACCGCTATCGCCTGGACCAGCAGATCTCGGGCGTGGACAAAGTCGAAGGCCCAGAGACTAGACCGACCTTCCGTGTAGAGCTTTACTGCCAGCGGCTTCATCGGCAAGGCAGCTCGGGTCTGCGCAAAAGCTTCTTCTGAAATTGATGTCGCTCCCAAGCTATTCCGAAGAGACGCTCCGGCCTCGGACACAAGTTCGAAAAGGTTGTCTTCATTTCCCACAAAAGCTCGCTCGGCAATCGTCACGCCGCGTTCGGTGTCTTGGACACGAACGTCCAGACGAATCCGCCTCTCTCCTTTTCCCGGCAACGGCGTATAGGAGCCCAGTACGACTACGTCTGCTCCAGGATTCGTATGGAGCCGTTCAAGGGTTTCTTTGGCCAGACTGTCTTCGTCGGTCAAGGGGAGTTCGCGTTTTGCGCGCGCCACGTCCTCACCCGAAACCATAAGTAAGGCGCCATCAGCGGCGAGCTCGGTACTGAGCATTTCCGCAAAGGCCGGCGAGAGCCAGTTGTCCTCGGGACGTCCAGGCAAATTGCGAAAACCCATCACGGCGACTGATCGTCGAACGTGTACCAGATCAAGGTTAGTCTCGGCAGCAGTCTTATTTTCTATCCCGGTCCGGGCAAGGCGGAATCGATAAGCGGCACTGCCGATCACAAGCACAATGAATGTGGCAATTGCTATGTAAAGCAACCTCCGACCTGAAATGGCAGAGTGTTTTTCTGAGCTGAGCGACGAAATCGGCGGGCTTACAGGCTCAGGTGCGACGGGACCGACAGGATCGTGTGACTCTGTGATCGTAGTGACCGGCGCCAAAAACCGGTAGCCTCGCCGCGGGACCGTTTCCACATAACAGGGTCCTTCCGCATTGTCCCCGAGTACGTCACGGATCTTCCGGATCGCGACTCCCAAGCTGTTATCGAACTCTACGAAGGTGTTTTGGGGCCAAAGGCGTTGGCGCACCTCTTCTCGGGAGACGATCTCTCCTGGTCTCTCCACCAGAATTGCGAGCAGGCGGTACGGCAGATCTTGCAACTTCAGCTGGTTGCTGTTGCGAGTGAGTGTGGCCTGACTGGTATCAAGCTGGAACGGACCAAACCTGTATACGGTCTTCTTGTGAAGTTCCCCAGGCGACACGCGCTTCCCTTTGGCTACAAATGGTAGCACGGCCCCAGTTAAGAACAGGGCCTAAGCCTATCGAGGCGTGACACTTATCAGTTAAAGCACGTTTAAGGGAGAGTTTCATTGACCCGACGAACAAGTCCCTGCAGATTGATGCTCGCTGGGCAGCGATTCGCGCGATCCACCAGTTCGGAAGGCTGCCCACAAGCCATCAGGGGGAAGTGGCATCGGGGGGATGCCATTTCCAACTGGGGACGCCACTTGAGGAGTAAGGAAGATCATGATGAAACGAATTCTAATCGTCGTAATCCTGCTGTCCATTCCTGCTTGTTTCGGGCAGACGCAGACTGCGAAAGTTCGCACCTATTACATTGCCGCGGACGAGGTGGACTGGGACTATGCCCCAGGCGGTGTCAACAAGATGATGGGCATGAAGTTTGATGGCTATTCGACGGTATTTACCGAACGGGGGCCGCACCGAATTGGAACGGTTTATCGCAAAGCCCTGTACCACGAATATACAGACGACACCTTCACCCGGCTCAGGCCCCGACCTCCGGAGTGGGAGCATACGGGAATTCTTGGTCCGATTCTGCGAGCTGAGGTCGGTGACACGATCCGCATTCTTTTCAAGAACAACGCCACACGCCCATACAGCATGCACCCGCATGGCGTGTTCTACCGAAAAGATTCGGAGGGAGCACCGTACGAAGATGGCACTTCCGGAACCGACAAAGAGGACGATGCTGTTCCTCCTGGCAAGACGCACCTATACACCTGGGAGGTTCCTGAGCGCGCTGGACCCGGACCAAATGATCCCAGTTCGATCGTCTGGCTTTACCACTCCCACACCAATGAGTTGAAAGACATCGAGAGCGGATTGGTGGGCGCGATGATCATCACGCGCCGCGGCATGGCAGATGCCGATGGCAAACCGAAGGATGTGGATCGTGAATTCGTCTGCCTGTATCTGCTATTTGACGAGAACGTGAGCTGGTATATCGACCACAACATCCAGACGTTCACAACGGATCCGAAGGACGTGAAAAAACTCGAATTCGCACCGGTCGACAACGAAGGCAACTTCTCTGGCGTTGGATCGGGATTCGTCGTTGCCAACGCCAAATTTGCCATCAATGGCTTTATCTACGGAACTGGGCACCTGATGACGATGAAGAAGGGCGAGCGCGTCCGCTGGTATCTGGTCGCACTCGGAGAGCAATTCAGCGTACACACGCCCCACTGGCACGGCAACGTGGTCTTGCATGACGGCAAACGCACCGATGTTGTTCCTCTCATGCAGGCACAAATGGAGACCGCGGACATGGTTCCCGACAATCCCGGGATCTGGATGTTTCATTGCCACATCGACGACCACATGGATGCTGGAATGGTCACGCTTTACAAAGTTGAGCCGTAACTCACATACCCCGATATCGAGAATCCGAAAATCCTGAGAGGAGAATCGCGATGTTCCGAAGGGCTTTTTTCATTTGCCTGCTGTCAATGCCCGCCTCGATGGCTTCGTACTACGCCATGGCGGCTGACTCCTGCCAACCGGTGTTCGACGCACTAACGAAAGTGGTCACGACGCCGAACCACGGCTATTCGACCCAAACTGGCTCGCTTGTGAAGGGCAAGACACGCAGCAGCGAGACGATCTTCGTGCCAGGAGCACGGTATGTCCGCGTGGACGGAACGTGGGCGAAATCTCGTCTGCGAACTGAGGACATTCTGCAGCAAGAGAAAGAGAACCGAGCGAACGGAAAAGCGACCTGCCAATTCGTGCGCAACGAGGCTGTCAACGGTGAGAGCGCCATGCTCTATGCCATGCACAGCGAAAACGAATTCGCTAAGGAGGATGCACAGATGTGGATCTCCAAAGCCACGGGATTGCCATTGCGCGAAGAAATGGATACGGATGCAGGGGGAGTTATAGGAAAGAGCCACAGGTCTATGCGCTACGAGTACAGCGACGTGAAACCACCGATGTGAGCAAAAGCATTTTCCAACGATTTCTCTGCAAGCACCGATCATAGGGAGGTTGCGATGGCCAACTTTTGTACGAAATGCGGAACGCCGGTGACGGGACGATTCTGCGTAAAGTGCGGCACAGACATAAGTCAATCAACGACTCCCGCGCCGCTGCAGCCGGTACAACAAAATGCAAGAACGGCAGCGCCGGAAGCGGCCCAGTCCCCGGTTGCCAGGCCGGCATTGGCAACCGTTCCGCCCCCGGTCACTAACAAGAAGATGAGTATGCTGGCCAAGCTCGGGATCGCCGCGGTTGTTGTCGTCTTCGCTGGTGGTGCACTCGCCGTCGGAGGTCTCTATTACGCCGTCCACCGAGTCAGTCAAAAGATTCATGAGGAAGCGGGGAGCATTCTGGGACCGAGCCCAAGTACCAGCAGCCCGGATTCCTTGAGCAGCGGAACCGGATCGGGAAAAGTCGGGATCGACGTGTGCCGTCTGTTGAGCAAAGAAGACGTCGGCCGCGCTGTGGGGATTGTGATCGCGCGCGCACAGCCCGAGGACAATTCGTGCTCTTACCTCGCGAAGGGTGACAAGGCGGACATGCTCGCAAAACACGCCACCGCAATGATGGCCGCCCGCGGCGCGGACAAACAGACGCAACAAACGATCCAAAAGTTTGCAGGAGGCATGTTCAAGGAATTTCAGAGCGAAAAGCCGGCATCGGAGCAAGACAATTCCGGCGAAGTGCCGGTGCTCTCGTTTTCAGTCGATCAGAACGCCGCGGAGGAACAGATGCGCCTGAACGCCAAGGTGCTCGGCGTCATCGGAGACCAGCAAAGCCTGCCTGGTATCGGCGATCAGGCGTTCGTGTCGGCGGACGGAATGATCATGATGCGCAAGGGAAAGAATTTCGTCCGCATCCTGTTCATCGCCTGCCCGTGCAACACCGATGCCGTGAAGCCTCTAGCCAAAGAAATCGCAGACGCGCTGTAACCAGCGCAAAAAAGCACGCACTTAGCTCTTAAGACCTCATCTGAAAGAAGAAAACATCATGAAAGCTAATTCTCCCGTCCACGCGTTCCGAACACAAGAGAAACTGATGTCCCGCCTAGCCTACTTCTCGGTCATCCTGTTTCTGGCCTTAAGCGCCTGTTCAAAACCTGCTTCAAAAACTGGCGACGCTGCATCGCTGAGCGCGAAGAACGCCGTTGCCAGCACTCCCGCCGGCAACGCGTGCGACGGGAAACTGGTGACGTCGGCCGACGCAGCCGAGATCCTGGGCGCGCCGGTCGCGTCGGAAGCGACTCTGGCGGGCGACGCGCAGTCTTGCATGTTCACTACGGCGGACTTCACCACGCTGACAATCTCGTTGCGCCCGGCCCTCGGGCGAACAACGGTGGATACCTGGGCTGCGGGGAATATGCCCATGCCGGTGACCGACGTATCGGGCGTCGGCGAACGGGCGGTGTGGCAGTCGACGCTCAAGGAGATCAACGCGGAGAAGAACAACCTGCTCTGCGACATCGGGGTCGTCGGTCCCGGCCATAACGCGGGCGCGACACCGGAGAAACTAGGCGCCCTTTGCAACAAGATCTTCGCGGCAATGTGAGGCTGCAGTACCTGATGGCGAAGCCCAAGTCTCTAGGCGTGCCAGCGCCGGGCGGCCGTACAGAAACGATGACGCTTAACCCTGGCGAGCGTCCATGAGGGACAAGTCATGAAAGAATCGAGATGTTTTACGCAAATCCGGAAACGACGGGTGACGGTCGCGGCCGCGTGCCGTGCTGGGTTGACGAAAGAACAAGCGCGCCATCCTTCAGCCAGAACACCAACACCAGCGCCGACTGGCGAGGTTCTCGCGCAGCGCATCAGTGTATCGTTTGCCCCACTTCCCTCCGAGCAGGCGACGGAACAGAACGTTACGGGCCCGGTCTGGGAGTCTCTTGGGTACATGAGAACTATCTCTTGTTTGGGCGGCTTTGTGGCAACGCTTATTTTGACCTTCGTGCTCACCGCCTGGGGTGGAACGAAGTTGCTCACTTCGGACCCATTGACACGACTTCCACTCCATCCCGCTACAGATTCCAGGCTCCACTTGGGCAATGAGCCTACTCAGTTGCCGGAATCGCAAGTCTGTAAAAGCAAAATGCAGATCGATTTCTACTCGGTTTACGACTCCAAACTGAGTGCGACCCTCGCTTGGTATGACGCTCACCTACCAGGGTTCAAGAAGACGCACGCCTACGCCGCCAACCGCTCGCAAGACACCTACTACAAAACCGATGGGACGCTGATTGTCTCAGTCACGGGTAGCCCGGGCAAAGAAGGAGAAAACACGGACACCTATTCGGTGCTGTATGCCCGTCTTCAGCCCGGACTGCCCGAGAAGGCGATCGTTGCCCTGAATCAACAAAGAGTTGTTTGCCCGTGATCGATCCACTTTGCGCCCTAGCTTTTTTCGACGACGTGAGATTGTGAATCATCGTTTCTGGCACGTTTGCTGATCGGCTAGAGGCTTTCGTGCTTCGAAGGCAGCGGGGGTTTCCGTGTCGGCTTGCGGGCACGACTTCAAGACTGGCCGCATCACGGGCAAGCTGGAAGTAGGGTTTGCCGGCAAACCATCCACAGTCCGCCCTGAACAGAGTGACGCTTTGACTTCCTCAGTAATGGCGCCCTAACATACGGCCACCTGAGGTTTCTGGAGTACGCATGATCGGCCAAACCATCTCGCACTACAGGGTTCTGGAAAAACTGGGCGGCGGCGGCATGGGCGTGGTCTACAAAGCTGAGGACACGCGACTGCACCGGTTCGTCGCACTCAAGTTTTTGCCGGACGAAGTGGCCGAAGATGCACAGTCGCTGGCGCGATTCAGACGCGAGGCCCAAGCCGCCTCCGCCCTCAATCATCCCAACATCTGCACCATCCACGACATTGGGGAGGAGCGTGGCCATGCTTTCATCGCGATGGAGTTCCTCGAAGGCGTAACCTTAAAGCACAGGATCGGCGGGCGTCCGATAGAAATTGACGAGATTCTGCGCCTGGGCATTGAAATTGCGGATGCGCTCGATGCCGCGCATGCCGCCGGAATCGTACACCGCGACATCAAGCCAGCCAACATCTTTGTCACCAAGCGAGGTCATGCGAAGGTGCTCGACTTCGGGCTGGCCAAAGTGAAGGCCGAACAGGTTGAATCTTCTCGACTCGCCGGACTGCAGGCTACCGCGGAAGGCAGCGATCAGCACCTCACGAGTCCCGGCACTACGCTAGGCACGGTCGCGTATATGTCGCCCGAACAGGCCCTGGGAAAGGAATTGGACCATCGCACCGATCTTTTCTCGTTCGGCGCTGTGCTCTACGAAATGTCCACTGGGACCTTGCCCTTCCGCGGCGAGACCTCGGCTGCGATCTTCGACTCAATTCTCCACAAGGCTCCGGTCGCTCCGGTGCGATTGAATCCCGATCTGCCTCCCCGGCTGGAGGAAGTCACCAACAAGGCGCTCGAAAAGGATCGCAATCTGCGTTACCAGCAAGCCGCCGAGATGGGGACGGACCTGCAGCGCATGAAGCGCGACCTGGACTCGAGTGGGCGTCCGTTCGCCTCGAACAGCGAATCCTCGCCTTCTTCCGGAGCCTCGCCAGTCTCTGTGGTCAGCGCATCCTCCGCGCAATCCTCCGGTGCCGCGAGCCCGGCCGTTGACCTATCGGCGCGCTCCGGAGCATCGTCCTCTGCGGTTGCCGCCGCCCGGAAGCACAAGACCGCGACTGGGGCCGCCGCACTGGCCGGACTGCTGATCGCCGCCGCCGCCGTATATGGCATATACACCCTTTTACAACGCCCGGCCACCGCTCCTTTTCAGAGCTTTTCCATCACCCAGCTAACCAATACCGGCAAAGTGCAGAACGCCGCCATTTCTCCGGACGGCAGGTTTCTGCTCAGCGTGCAATCCGACAACGGCAACGAAAGCCTGTGGCTGCGAAACATTCCAACCGGCAGTGACACGCAAGTGCTCCCGGCGTCGGGGCAAACGTTCGCTTCGCTCGTGTTCTCTCCCGACGGCGACTCTTTTTATTTTCGAGAGACCGCGGGCAGCGCTGCAGCCTTTAATCTTTTCCGGGTTCCGCTTCTCGGCGGTTCACCCACCTTGCTCGCCAAGGATGTGGACGGTGGTCCGATATTTTCACCGGACAGCAAGCACATCGTGTATTCCCGCTACAACGACCCCGAGTTGAACAAGTGGCGGTTGCTGGAAGCCGACGCCGACGGCGGAAACGAGAAAGTGCTGAATTCCGAACCCGTGCCTGGCGGCCCGGCTGCCGTTCTTTCCTGGTCCCCTGATGGTCAGCGCATCGCGATTTCAACATTGACGTTCAACAGCAAATCTCTGAGCCGGATTCGATTCTTTGATTTCGCGCACGGCACCATGGATTCTTTTGTCGCCTCCAACGACAAAATCATTCTGGGCAATGCCTGGGCGCCGGATGGTCGAGGAATCTTTGTCGCCTATGTGCCCCGCGGAGAGCATTTGTCGATCCAAACCCAGATCGGGCTGTTCTCCTATCCTGACGGCGCGTTCCGTCCGATTACCAACGATCTTACAGACCACATCTCGCTATCGCTTTCAGCCGATGGCCACACCTTGGCAACCGTCCAGAATGAGACTTCCACCCAGATCGTCCTCATGCCGCCCAGCGGGGCAGCGCCACTTACGCCTGTGCCCGGCATCGCAACCCGCAAAACCCTGCCGAGCTTCTCCTGGACAGGGGATGGGCAATTGCTGATCTCGCACGGCGATCGCTTGGTTCGGCAGCATACCGATGGTAGTCACGCGGTGACTATTTTGAGCGATCCGGCGGCCTGGATCAGTGATCCGGTTTCGTGCGACAACGACCGCTGGATTGCTTTGAACTGGATGGTTCACGGCGAAGGAAGCGCTAACCGAATCTGGCGGGCAAATCCCGACGGCTCCAATGCGGTGCCGCTCACGTCCGGAGAATTCGGCAGTCTCTGGGGATGCTCGCCGGACGGGAAGTGGCTGTACTACACGCAGCAAATCACGAACGGCGTCTGGCGAGTCGCTGCCAGCGGCGGCCAACCCGAACTTGTGCCGGGAGCGAACCCTCCGAATTCACTTACGATTCAGGCCGCACTTTCCCGCGACGGCAAGACGCTGGCGATATTTACCTCGGTGTTGAATCCCGAATCGAAGACCTACTCCAACCGGATCGTGCTCGACAACCTGGATTCCGGCGTGCAGAACCTCGACGTCGATCCCGCTCTGAAGGCGGATTTCCGTACTCAGGGGCCGCCCGACAGCGCCGGATTCCGCTTTTCTCCCGACGGCAAATCGATTGCCTTCGTGATTGACGAGGCGGGAGTGGACAACATTTGGATGCAGCCGCTAGACGGGTCAAAAGGGCGAAAGCTGACCAACTTCAATGATTCTGAAAGGATCCAGGATTTCCGTTGGTCCCCCGACGCCAAGACCCTGGCCTTGCTGCGTTTTAGTTCTGTCTCCGATGTCATTCTCTTGCGCGACACCGGCAACAGTTCGAGGGTTGCTCAGTGATATGCCGCGTCGAGGGAACAGAGATCAACTCGTCCCGGCACTTGGAGTGTGCATTGGATGAAGCCGGAGTCCGTGCACGCCATCGAGGTCGTGGGGAAGCCTAAGAGTGCCGCCTCTCTTCCCGAGGGCTCGAAAATGGCCTACATGCCAGGGGCGGACGTGATGACGATACCAGACGCAAAAGGGGCCAAGGGGGAAAGCTCTCGCCCAATGCGGATCAATTTTTGTGTCAGAAGAGTGACTAGCAATTTCCCATAAAGCCAAGCACGGGAACTCCGGTCGTCATGCTTGGGTACTCGAGAGAAGTGGCGAAGGCATGATCGGTGCTAAACAAACAAAGACCGGTACATGACCACGCACTATCCGCATTTCGTTTCGCTGGTGAAGCAGGCAGGATTCACACCGACCACTTATTTCATTAGTTGCGGATACGGAGGCATTGCTTCCTCTTAGTGGAAGCTCGATTCGCCCTTGTCCCCGACTACAAGGTTTGACGGGTAATTCTGAAGTCATCGGCGAAAACCCGGCCCACGACTCGGCGTTGAGGTCGGCTTCTGACAGCTCGCACGTTTCGATCGACTGGTTTTGAAGCGAAACTGAGGCAACCCTAACACGAACAATGTCAAAAACGGCGGGCAAGAGTGCCCCCTGCTCCACGCGTGCAGAGTCAAAGGCGGGCGGACGAGGGCGTCCGCCCCTCCACGAACGGGGTCAAAGACGCTAGTCATCGTTATTAGTCGTCATTAGTCATCGTCGGGATCGGTGGGCGGACTCTTGTCGTTGATGAAATGCGCGGCATCGAGCGGCGCCGGAATGGTCTGAAATGTGATCGGTGTCTGGGTCATGGTGAAACAACTGGAAAGGTCGTCGGCCGGAGCGTCGGCATAGTTCAGCGACGGCAGGTTGAAAGTGGTCTCGATGAACTTGAGGACGCTGCCGAAGTCGTGCGTGGTGTGGTCGATGGTAGCGGCTTTGGCGTAGGGCGAAACGACGATCAGAGGCACACGGAAACCGTAGACATATCCTGATCCCCAGCTGACGCCGTCGTTCACCACTTTCGGCGCGACGTGATCGTACCAGCCTCCCCAATCGTCCCAGGTGATGATGATGGCGGTGTTGGCCCAATACGGGCCGTTGCCAATGGAGTTGACGATGGAGGCGACCCACGAGGGTCCGCTGCCGTTGTTGCTGGCGGCGTGGTCGGAAGCGGCGCCATCGGGGATGACCCAGCTCACCTGCGCGAGGTTGCCGTTCGCAATGTCCTCGAGGACTCCTGTTTGCGGGATGATCACATTGCTCCTCCAATCAGGACCGGTGCAGGTGAGCACGCCGTTGATGGTCTGCTGCTGGCAGATGTGTTCAATGGCGTTGGGCCCGGTCCAGATCGATCCGGCGGAAGGAGCGTAATAGCGCCAAGTTATACCAGCAGTGTCGAGGAAGTCGGTGAGCGTGGGATGGTCGAAGCAGGGATACTCGGGCGGCGAGTTGGTTTCACTGCCGGTAGCGTCAATCATGGTGACGGTGTTGGTGAGCGCAGCGATGCATCCGGCGGGACTCAGCTTGGGATTTTCGGCGGCGAAAAGAGTGCTGGTTGGAGTGGGAGCCGACGTGCCGGAAATAATGAACTGGTGTGCCGGGAAGCTCGGGCCTTCGTTGGTCTGAAACATGCGGTCTCCGAACGTATATTGCTCGGCTAAAGCGAAATAGGGCTGCACATCGGACGGCAGGACGTACATGAACTGCGGGTTGGGATGGGCATTGGGCGGGCAGTTGGCCGCGGGAGAGCAGGGAATCAGGCTGGCGCCGTCCATTTTTCCGCCGTCGTACATATCCACGAAGGCAGCATTGGCGTGGCTCAGGTCGTAATTCTGTGGGTTGGCGCCGGCCGTGCCCAGGTCAATGGGGCTGAGCGGAATGGTCGTACCGAACGAATTTGCGGTGAAGGAGATGTCGGCGCCGTTGTTTTTCAGGGTTAGATCGTGGAAAAGATTGTCGGGAGTACGATTTTCCTGAAAGATCACCACAATGTGCTCGAACACGGCTGCCGTCACCAGGCTCAAGGCCTGGGAACCATTGCTGGGAGCTATACTGTTGGCGTCGCTGCCTGTGACGCTGATGGAATACGTTCCGCCGGGAGTGTTGCTGGTAGTCGTGACGGTCAGCGTGGAACTGCCGCCCGCGCCGCTGCTGACGGTCACGGGATTTGTGCTGAATGAACATGTGGGAGCCGTGTTACCTGTGATTTTGGCGCAGGAAAGTGTCACGCTGCCGCTGTAACCAGCGGCCGGAGTCACGGTGATGGCGGAACTCGATGTGCCGCCGGCGGTGATGGAAGCCGGATTCAGGGCTGCGGCAGTGAGGGTGTAGCTGGACGCGGGTGGGGGTGGAGTTGACGATGAGCTGCTGCTGCAAGCGCCGAGGCTGAGCAGGAGCGCGGTCAAAGCGAGGATGATGCTGGAGACAAATAAGAAACGAAGGCGAGCCATCAGAGGATCTCCTGCAACAACAGGGTGCGTTCTGCCCGATATCAACCCAGGCGGTGAAATTTCCACTCGGAGGAAGCGCAGTTTTTAAACGCACCCACTTGGCCTCTAATCCGGAAGGGGTGCGCCTTTGGGCAGGATCGCCGGCCGGGTCAGCGCGTTCGGGTCAGAGCGCCAGGGCTTGCACACGCCTGCGCACCTCGGCGATGAAGGCTGCGTCTTTCAGCGATGCCAAGTTGATCTCCACGTTGGCCAGCGCGCCAGTGATCGCCGCTCGGGCGAGAGCGAGGGCTGTCGTCAAATCCGACTTCATGTTGGGATTGGTAATGGGTTCCAGGCTTCGCGTAATGGCGGCAACTTCGTGCGCTCTTTCGGCCACGCTGAAGGGCACGCCGGTGGCCAGTTTCAGGCTGGCCTCGATGAGGGCATCGGCATTCGCGGTGTCGATTTTGGATTGTTTGTAGGCCTTCAGAACGGCGTTGTAGGCTTCGGCATCGGCGTCGATGGCGGCTTTGAGTTCTTCGCGCAGCGGAGTGAGTCGGGCGATGGCGGCGCTGAGTTGCGGCTCGTGTTGCAGGTAGGCTTTCTTGCCGCGCGACATTGATGCGACCATGGCGGCCAGTCCAGCGGCCATCGCAGCGGCAGCCGCGGACGCGCTGCCGCCTCCGGGAGTGGCGGTGGGCGCGGCGAGTTGCTCGACGAAGGGCTCGACGCCGGCTCTTAATCCGCCGACGGCAGTCTTGCCTCCCATCACAGCAGCAAGGCGGTTCTCGAGGATCAGCGACGAATCGAAGTTCTCGACCTGCAGAAACCATTCGGCGGCCTGTTCCAGAGCTTTCTTGGGAATCAGTCCCACGATTTCGCTTGAGACCGGGATGACGCCGTAACGCGCAGCTTCGCGCTTCACCATCTCGAAGACGCGGTGGACGGGTGTTTGCTCGAAGTCGGTGAGATTCATCGATACTTGCGCCAGGCCGCGCACCAGAAATCCCGCGCCTTTGACGAAGCGCATCCCACCGGTGGAGAAGCGGACGGCCTTGGCGATTTTCTTGGCGATGTCGACGTCGGGCGTGTTGAGGAAAACGTTGTAGGCGATGAGAAACTTGCGCGCGCCGACGACCGTGGCGCCGGCGGTAGGATGCACGCGCGGCTCTCCGAAGTCAGGACGCCGCGCCGGGTTGGTGGCGATGTCAGTGCGAATGCCTTCGAACTGTCCGCGGCGAATATTTTCGAGATTCTGGCGCTCAGGAGTGGTCGCGGCGGATTCATAGAGATAGACAGGAATTTGATAGCGCTTCCAGATTTGTTCGCCGACGTGCCGCGCCATCGCCACGCAGTCTTCAATGGTGACACCGTCGATGGGGATGAAAGGCACCACGTCGGCCGCGCCCATGCGCGGATGGGCGCCCTGGTGGACATTGAGGTCGATCATTTCAGAAGCCTTGCCGACGCCGCGGATGGCGGCTTCCTGAATCGCTTCGCGCTCGCCGACCAGAGTGATCACCGAGCGGTTGTGGTCCGTGTCACTTTCACGGTCGAGCAGGTAGACACCGGACACTTTCATGGCTTCAATAATGGCGTCAACTTTCGATTTGTCGCGGCCTTCGGAAAAATTTGGGACGCATTCCACGAGCGTAGACATAAGGGAGAAGAATAGCTGGCAGAGACGCGAGTGGCAACTCGGGTTGGAAGACGTGGGTTGGAAGACGCGGGTCCCTTAATCTCAAAATTATTTCGGTCCGATGTCATTCTGAGGGCGGCGACAGCGGGGCGACGGGGCCTTACTCTGTTGATGCTGTGGACGAGAGTACCGGCGCTCCCTGCTGTGCCGGCGCTCTCGCATCGGTGCAACCGATGTCTGACTCTCGTAAGGTCCCTCCGGACTGCTTAGCGCGCTCCTGCGGGATGACATCGGTCACTGACGGGGCACTTCATCCGCGGGAATTCGGGTATACTCCCGGCGACATCGTTAGCCCCGAAGGGAGTTCATTATGCCCGTCAAACAAGGGGACCTTGGCCTGCTGCAGCATCCCGCGTCGCAAGAACTTCTTGCATCGAAAATTCCCGCCCGCCTGGCTTACGTCTGGACCGACGGTTCGCCGCGCGTGATTCCGATCTGGTTTCACTGGAACGGAAAGGAAATCGTGATGGGAACGCCGCCCAAGGCGCCCAAACTCAAGGCTCTCGCCAAGAATCCCAGAGTTTCGCTCACCATCGACGACAACGTTTTTCCGCACAAGGTGCTGCTGGTTCGCGGCACGGCGCGTCTGGAACCGGTGAACGGAGTTGTGCCGGAATACGCGATGGCCGCCGAGCGGTACTTTGGACCGGAGCAGGGCAAGGCCTGGGCCGCGCAGATGGGAAAGATGGTGCAGTCCATGGTGCGCATCACCATCACGCCGACCTGGGTAGGTCTGCTGGATTTTCAGACGCGTTTTCCCAGCGCTTTGCCGCTTTGAATAGCAGTTTCGATGAAGCGGTATTGTGAGTCGCGCCACGTCCGCGGAAGCTTGACTAGTCTCCGGCCGCCCACTTCCATGCGTTACCTTCGTTCTTGACACGCCCCACGCCGGGAAACGGAAAATGGTAAGCGAGGACTTTTGTTTTGTCGGCCGCGGCGCGGTCGAGCAGCTGCTGTCGCGTAGTCGAGGCATCCGTCGGATTCAGATCGAAGAAGCTGCGCCAGGCCGGATACTCCATGTGCAACGGATTTAGCACTGCATCCGAGAGGTGCAGCAGCTGTGCACCGGAGGACGAAATCAGCAGCGCGATATGTCCCGGCGTGTGTCCGGGCGCGGGGATAACCTGAATGCCGGGCGCGATTTCTTTTTCGCCATCCACTAATACGATGCGTTCTTTAAGTGGCGGGAGATTTTTTTGCGCGCAGCCGACCAGCAATTGTTTCATGTGATTGTCCATGGCCGAATCATGCAGAACGGTAGGGTCGTTCCAGAACTCCCACTCGGTTCTTGAAATAACGTAGCGCGCATTGGGAAAAGAGGGTTGACCACTCGCGTCGAGCACTCCGCCGATGTGATCGGGATGGCCATGAGTCAAAACCACATCGGTGATTTCCTTGGGAGAAACGCCCAGGGCTTCCAGGTTTTTCAGCAGGTCGCCGGTGGTCGGGGCCAAGCTGCCTGCCCCGGTATCGATCAGCACCTTGCGTTTTCCAGCGGTCACCAGAAGGCAGGTATACGGGCTCTCGACGTGAGTGGCTGGAAGCTTGCGCTGGCGCAGCGTGCTTTCCACCTCTTCCGGCGGCACATTGGAAAAGAGCCAACCGATGGGGTAGGAGAACGTACCGTCACAGACGGCGACGCATTGGATCTCGCCGATACTGAAATGCGCGCTGCTTGACGTCATAACCACCTCCTGTGGCTCCAGGCGCAGAAGCATACTTTGTTGCCCGGCCCGACGCAATGCTGCCCATCTTCAGCTGTCCATCTTCGGCGCCTGGGTTGTGTCGACGGGAAACCCAAAGCTGTGACCGGTCGCGCCGGTCATCCGTTGGTGTTCTCATCCGTTAGAATCAGTGGGACACGCCGATTCAGCGGGTCGGTCGAGGGTGCGTGGTCCTCTGGGTTCGCCGTGCTCACAGTGGTTTAGTCTTTTTATGATCGTCGGTGTCTTAGCTTTGCAGGGCGATTTCGACGCCCATCGCCGCCGGCTCGAGGAGCTGGGCGCTCAAGTTGTGCTCGTTAAAAGGCCCGAGCAACTCGACGGCCTCGACGGCCTCGTAATACCAGGAGGTGAGTCGGGGACGTTCCTGAAATTGTTGGGAGAAGAAGGTTTCGCAAAGCTGAAAGAATTCGTGCACGCTAAACCGACCTTCGGCACTTGCGCCGGGGCAATTCTGCTCGCAACTGAAGTAGAAAATCCGCCGCAAGCGGGCTTGGGCGCGCTCGACATCCGCATCCGCCGCAACGCCTACGGACGCCAGATCGACAGCTCAATCCGCGAAGGGCGACTGGGCGATTCGCCGCTGGAAATGGTATTCATCCGCGCGCCGAAAATTGAACGCGTCGGTCCCCACGTCGAGGTCATCGCCACGGAAGGCGCCGACCCGGTCGCAGTCCGGCAGGGAAGAGTCATGGCCGCCACATTTCATCCGGAGCTTTCAGACGACATGCGGGTGCACCAGGCGTTTCTGGATTTGTGCAGGGTGGACACTGCTGTCGGCTCGGACCTGGCTCGGTCGGACCCGGCTCGGAGTGACAACTGAGAGAAAAGAACGCGAGCGAGAGTGGAGTTCTCGCTCGCTGCTTGCGATCAAAACGGTCAGCCTTCGGCTCTCAATCCTCTATCAAGAGGATGCTACTTTTTACCAACGTGACCGTGTCCATCACGCACTTCATTGCCCTTGAAGTGCTCAATCTTATCGAGATGCTTATTGGGATCGGGTTTCTCACCACGAGCTGGCTTGGGGCCGCTATAGCCATGTTCGGGATGGAAATGATTATTTACGTGGCCGTGGAAGCCTTCTGGGCCATGAAACCACGGGCCGGCGCCAATGAAGACGCCACCGGTAAACCACTCCGGGCCGTAGTAGCCGTAGGGGGCGCACTCGTACGGCGCGACGTCATAGTAGCCGTAGGGACATTCGGGCGCGACGCCGATGTCAACCTGTACTTGAGCCTGCGTTTTGGGAGCGGTTACCGCGAAGCAGATTGCTGCAATGGCAGCTAACGTGAACAACTTGAGTCCGTTCATTCAATTATCCTCACCTTTCTTAATCTCGGGACATCCTGAGGTTGAATATCCTTAGTCTTGAATCGCGTGGGGCGAGGGTCTACGGCACCCCCAGGCGATTCAGGTCAGCGACTCAGGTCAGTGTTGATCTGAGCGATATGAAACAGAAAGTATACGATTCAACTTTCCTGAAAAAGGTTGATTCGGGGGGAGATGTTTCTGGTCACGCTCTTCCTGAGGCGGCTAGGGGTTGTTGTTGCGTCATGCAGTGCATGGTGCCGAGTCCCCAGATCAAGTCTCCCGCGTAAATGGGGACGATGGTGCGCGTGGGAAACAGGCGCGTCAGAGTGTTCAAGGCGATGCGGTCGTTGGGATCGTTGAAGACGGGAACCAGCACGATGCCGTTGGCGATGTAAAAGTTGGCGTAGCTTGCGGGCAGGCGTCGGCCTTCGAAGACGATGGGGGCGGGCATAGGGAGTTCGACGATGTTGAGCGGCTTGCCGTGCTGATCGCGGGCGGCCTGCAGTCGGCGCAGATTGGTGAGCAGGGGGCCGTGGTTCGCGTCGCGGGAGTTGGACTCGACCATGGTGACGACGGTGTCGGGAGAGACGAAGCGGGTGAGGTCGTCGACGTGGCCGTGAGTGTCGTCGCCGGCGATGCCGCGTCCGAGCCAGATGACGTTGGGCGCACCCAGATAATCGGCGAAGGCTTTCTCGTAGTGGACGCGGGTCATACCGGGATTGCGCTCCTGCACCTTGCTGAGCAGACATTCCTCGGTGGTGAGGATGGTGCCGCGTCCGTTGACGTCGATGGAGCCGCCTTCGAGCACGATGCGGGCGCGGGTTGGAAGCGTAGCGTTGGTGATGGGGCGGATTTCGTGGGCGTGTGCGGCGCGGGCCATGTGAGTGCCGATTTTTTCGTCGTGACGCCAGTTCGGATATTTGGCCCAGGCGTTGAAGCGGAACTTTAGGGCTTGAGGGCCTGATGCGTGACCCGCTGCCTGGCTGCGCTCGGCGTGGACGTGCGAGGCGCCCGTCCCTCCATGGACCTTTTTTAGGAAGATGCAGCCGGAGTCGCGCAGCCAGATGCGGTTGGTGGGCCAGTGGTGGAAGTGGACGTTCGCTGAGAGCGCATTTGCGCGCTGCAGCAATCGGCGGGCCTGCGTCTGGGCGCGGGCGTGGTTGACGATCAGCTCGACGCGCTCGTGGCGAGCAAGGTTGCGGATGATTTCCGCGTAGACCCACGGGATGGGCTCGAATTTCCCCGGCCAGTCGTCGTGGTTGTGCGGCCATGCGAGCCAGGTGGCGGCGTGGGGCTCCCACTCGGCGGGCATGGCGTAGCCGGAAGCTGCCTTGGCAGCACTTAAAGCGTTACCTGACTTACGGGACCGGGGCATGGAGGTAGTTTATTGCACGGGATTATAAATCGCGCGTTCCTGGACTGATATTGATCGTGACGAACGGACTCCTGCTCAATCCGTGCAATCGAGATGTTCACGTAAACTATCCCCGTGCGTTGGGTCCGGAGACGTACGGGGGGACCCCGAGCCCAACCCTGTCAGCTTTCTGGGAGGGGCGAGAGTAAAGCTACTCTTGAATGCCGTGAGCCGTTTTCTGACGTTTCTGCGCCGTTTTCGCGGAGATATCCCAATCTCTTCCAGCATGGGCTGATAGACGGCTCGGTGTATAGACGATTGAGTTGTGGAGCTTTGGCGTCGCGATCCATTGTTTGACGAATGCCTGAAACTCTTCCGTCTCGTCCAGGCATGTGTCACCGCAACAATTTCCAACCAGTCCGACTCCAGTGAACTTCCCCGTCCCTTCTCGGTCACCCTGAGAACCGAGTTGAACGGATCCTTCTCCTTACCACCCAGGGTGCTGCGGTGACATCTTCCCAAGCGATCCAAGGCGAACATCGCTTGTCCGTACAGCGGGTGTTTCGTCCAAAGTGTGGCGCCCGGTCTAACGTGACGATGCGTTTTTTCGATACTCCTGATCGGCGAAACGGCGGAGATTGGACGCCGGCTGATATGGCTTTGGTTTTGGGGAATGTCCCTAAGCTTTATTTTGACATTGCGGGTCAAATGGTGCGGCGGGGGCGGGCTTAGACGGCGTCTACAAAAAAACATATTTTTTATTCAGTAAACTGCAGCGTTGCGAGAGATCGAAACTGCCAAGTCCAATAAACATAACATCTATTCACAGCATATTGTTTGGAACGATAGTTGCTGTTTCGTTGGCTCATCCTGTTGTCCGTTCTTGCATTCTTCAGTTTTGCTCTTGGGTCTCGATACTTGAAAGCTGTGGTAGCTGTTCGAACTTGTGCACCGGTGGAGGTGTCGGGTGACGATCAGTCTTTTATTTTCGTTCCAAAGGCCAGCAGGCCTGCTGGTTTCCCGTTCGCTGTTTCCCGGCAGTCGTTTGAAGTTCAATCTTTCGGTTAGGAGGAAGGTAATGCATACACGCGGTATGAAGCTGGTTCTGGTTCTGATGTTCGCGGTTGGTGCGGGCAGCCTGCCCGCGTGGGCACAATCAACGTCAACCGGTACCGTCGCCGGCGTCATCACTGACCAGTCGGGTGCGGTGGTGCCCGACGCCGCCGTTACGCTGACCGATACAACGACCAACATTGCGCGCACCACTAGCACCAACAAAGATGGGCGATACATCTTCGTGGATGTAAGCCCCGGCATCTACAACATCGCAATCACGAAAAAGGGGTTTGCAACGACGGAGGCGTACCGGCAGCAGGTAAATGTCGGAGCCAGTCTGACGCTCAATTTATCTCTGCAGGTGGGCGGCGCGAGCTTAGTCGTGGAGGTCCAAGCCACTGGCACTGAACTGCAGACCACCAACGCCACCGTGGGCAACACGGTGACGGCGATCGCCATCGACAACCTGCCCAGCATCGGTCGCGATGTCAACACCTTCATCGAGATGCAGCCAGGAGTAAGTGCCGGTGGGGACGTTGCGGGATCGGTGAACGACCAAAGCTATTTCTCGCTGGACGGCGGAAACAACACCAACGATATGGATGGCAGTGGAGGCGTATACACGTCTACGCAGCAAAATCTGGTGATCGGCGACCCAACTGGGGGCATGTCGACGCAGACGTTTACCTATTCCGCTCCGTCAGGCGTTATGCCGACTCCAGCGGACAGCGTCGAAGAGTTTAAGGTGAACACTGCCGGCCAGACAGCAGATTTTAACAGTTCCGCCGGCGCCGAAATCAAGGTAGTCACGAAACGCGGCACCAGCAGTTTCCATGGCACGGCCTACGAGTATTACAAAGACAATAACTGGTCCTCGAATTCCTGGCAGAATAACGAATTCAACTCGACCCCGGGCGGACACATCGGACTGCCTTCCTATCATTACAGCCGGTTTGGCGGGGCCATCGGAGGGCCGGTCACTGCGAAAAATCTTCTCGGCGGCAAGACCTTCTTCTTTTTCAACTATGAGGGCTTCCGGTTTCCAAGCGCCCAGACCATCACCAGAAACGTTCCCTCGCCGGCCCTGCGGTTGGGATTGTTAACAGACTCCTCGACCGGTGCCATCGCTTACAACCTGAACAACGCTCCGGTGACCTATAATGGCACGACTTACGCAGCGAATTACGGCTGTGCCGGAGCCCCTGGGGGGCTGTGTGACCCGCTTGGCCTCGGTCTCAACCCTTTGGTTGCGAAGATCTGGAACACCTACGAGCCTCAGTCAAACGCCACCTGCAGCCAGAGCCTGTGCGACTCAGCGAATGTCTTAGGATTTGCGGGCACCCTGAATACGCCCATCACCAGCAACTTCGACGTGGCGCGAATCGACCACGATTTCGGTTCCAAGAACCACTTCATGGCCAGTTATCGCTATTACAACATCAAGGTTGCAGGGACCGAGGAGGTCGACATTGGCGGCTTTTTCCCCGGCGATAAGCTCGGCACTCCGGCCTCCGCATCGAGCGATCCGGTTCAAGACTGGTACCTGGTTGCGGGTCTGACCACCAACATCAGCAGTAACACGACCAACGATATCCATTACAGCTGGCTTCGGAACTGGTGGTCCTGGTCCCGGAATGGAGCTCCGCCACAGGTAGCCGGGCTGGGCGGCGCGCTTGAGCTAGACGCCGGTCAGTCGCAGACCCAGGACCTCGGCCCCTTCAACGTGAACAATCAGCAAATCCGCCGGCGTTTCTGGGATGGGCACGATCAGATGTTTCGCGATGACCTTTCCATGCTGAAAGGCAACCACCTGTTCCAGTTTGGCGGTACCTATCAGCACAATTGGGACTACCATCAACGCAACGACAGTGGTGGCAGCATCAATGCTTTTCCCGTGTACTCTCTGGGCAACTCAACGAACGGATCGGGTATGGGGGCCGACCTATATCCCTGCGCCACCACCCCTACCATTTCCACGAAACCGTCGACCTGCGATTCCCTTACTGCGGCGGTGCTGGGGGTCGTTTCCATCGCCTCGCAGATGTTCGCGCGTAGTGGCACGAGTCTGACTTTGGATCCTCCTCTTACCAATGCCTTCGACCAGAGCACAATTCCTTATTACAACGTCTACTTCAGCGACACCTGGCACATGAAGCCAAGTTTCACACTTACTTACGGTTTGGGCTGGGCTCTGGAGATGCCGCCGGTTGAGACGAACGGAAAGCAGGCAGTGCTGGTAGACGCGGCAAATGAGCCGATTACCACGCTGGGCTACCTAGCAAATGTAAAGAAAGCCGCGCTAGCGGGCCAGGTATATAACCCAGAACTCGGGTTTGCCCTGGTGGGCAATACCGCGAACGGGCTGAAGTATCCCTATAACCCGTTCTACGGCGAATTCAGCCCGCGCGTGGCCGTGGCCTGGAACCCCCGCTTCGACAGTGACACTATCGGAGCGAAGATCTTCGGACACGATGGCACGGTAGTCCGGGGCGGCTATGGCCGCAGCTATGGTCGGACCAACGGCGTGGTTCAGGTCCTGGTGCCGCTGCTGGGACTCGGCCTCGAGCAGCCCGTGGCGTGCAACTCGAACCTGGTTAGCGCCTCAGCTTGGTCCTGTGGCGCCTCGCACGCCGGCACCTATGGAGCCTCCGCGGCCCAAGGCTTTCGCGTGGGGTCAGCGGTTTCTTCTGCGGGAGGCCCGGCCGTCCCCTTGGTCGAGAATGTGAGTTCGACGCTGCCCCAGCCGGTTTATCCTGGGTTCAACAACACATTCTCCTCGGACCCCGAGGCTTTGGATCCGAATTTCCGAGCGAACGCCATTGACTCGTTCGATTTCACCATCCAGCGCCAGGTCACCCGCAGGGTGACGCTCGAGGTGGGGTACATTGGGCGCAGAATTACCCACGAATACCAACCCGTCGAACTGAACCCAGTTCCCTACATGATGACGCTGGGCGGGCAACAGTTTAAGCAGGCCTACGCCAATCTGGTGTTGCAATACTGCGGCGGCATCCACGGACTCGCTGGCGGCGGCTGCGCGGGGGCAAACCCGACTAATCCGACCCCGGTAACCCCGCAGCCCTTCTTCGAGACCGCGCTTGCGGGTACGGGCTACTGCACCGGATTCACGAGCTGTACTCAGGCTTTGGTTTTTAATGAGGGCCTGCCCTACGGTCCGAATTGCCCCGGCCCCAGTTGTGCGCCCAAGAATCCAAATGCGACAACCAACCTTGCCAATGCTCAGGTCTGGGGCCTGTGGAGTGATCTCGACAACGGTGCGTTCAACTTCCCGCGCAGCCTGCAGAGCACTCCAATTCCAGGCACCTGCACCGCCACAAATACCAACGGCTGCTCCGGTTCGTACACCGATGGGGCGTATTTGAACGCCAGCATTGGCCACGGCAACTACAACGCCGCCTTCGTTTCGCTCAAGATGGCCGATTGGCGCGGATTGACGTTGCAGAGCAACTTCACCTGGTCGAAGGCGTTGGGTTTGGGATCGCAGGCGCAATCTTCAAGCGTACTCACTGCCCTCGATCCCTTCAATCTTAACGAACAGTATGGGAGGCAGGCTTGGGACCGCAAACTCCTCTATAACGTGTTCCTTGTCTACCAGCCTCCTTTCTTCAAGGGACAGTCTGGACTCGTGGGACGAGCATTGGGCGGCTGGACGTTCGCAACAATATTCTCTGCCGGGTCCGGCGTTCCGACGCAGGTCGGTACGACCTTTGGAAATTACCAGGCCTTCGGCGCATGCGATGGCGTCGGCTGCGGTGACTACGACATGGAGAATGCCGTGCCGATCGGCCCCGTTCCCCACGTCCATGCCTACAACTGCGCCACCAATCCCGCCTGCGGAACTCAAACAAACGGCTACCCCGTGAATTATTTTCCGGACGGGGTGAACCAAGTTAACAACTGGCGTAACCCAATTCTGGGGATAGATACCCGGGATGGCGGCGCTGGAATTCTCGGTGGGCTGGCCTACTGGAATATGGATTTCAGCATCAAGAAGAGCATCCGAGTGGCGGAGAGCGTCAACCTGGAACTCCAGGGCATCTTCGCTAACGTTTTGAACCATGATCAGTGGACCGATAACTACCTTGGCCTGTACAACCCCGGCGGTTTTGGTTCTCTCGGAGCACTGGGAGAGGGAGAGCCGCGAAACATCGAGGTGGGCCTACGCGTCCGCTTCTAGCTTAACGGGCATTCGAGGCGTGTTGCGTCTCGATTTCTAAGAGTAGCGCGTACCAGGAACGTTCCGGGGAGCCGAAATCGGCTCCCCGTTTTGCTCGCAACGCCTTAGCAACCAGGGGTTTCTGCGAAGCCGTAAGATTTCGTCGCCTTCGGTACTCGTCCCAAGGGTTAGGCGTCGCCATTTCAACGCAAGTTTAGCGCAGGCCGCCTTGATGGCGGTAATACAGGCCATAGCACAAGCTTGCGCCGTTTGTTTGCCTTTTTGCGGGACGAGTGCTTTCGAGATTACGCCAACTTAGAAATTGACGCTTGATCCAGCATTCGGGGACTGAAAGCCCCGCGCGCGAAGAAGCCGCGCCCTATGGCAATTAGTTCGGTTGGAAGCTCTTCGGGATAATCAGATAGAAGCCTGCTGCTGTCCTTGGATTGATAAGTTCCTGGTCGTCGCCGTTAATGCCGATGCGAACTTGATCCAATTGCAGTCCGCTTGCGCTCATCATGCACGGTTGAACGCACTCGGGGTGAAGAAGTTGAAGCAAGTCGGGGGGCGCACTCGCAGGAGCCGGCTGCACAGGCTCGATTTCAGCGATGGCCACATAGCGACGGCCTAACGCGCGACGCAGCGTTTCTCCCATGCTCTGCGGAGGCTGCTGCTGGCCACTGAAGTGGCCGCCGAGCATAGGTGCATTCAGAACATGGCTGGTGTGCGCAAAGAGTAGGATGCTCCCGCTCCCAGCATGCGCCAGAGCCGTGAGAGCATTTGCCGCCATGGCATCGTCCCGTTTGCTCAGACAACGCCAGGCATCTGCCGGGATACCGTGTTCGCCTGACAGCGTCGGCAACGCGTCAAAGTCCGCCGCGCTTTGCGTCACTATCAAAGCGCAATGGTGTGTATATTCGGGCGCAGCGGGGTCGATGGATGATGTCAATTGCGTGCTGAGTTTGCGAAAAGTGGCTTTCGCTTCATCAGAAACTTGTGCCTGCGTAAGTCCAGGGATGACTGCTTTCGAGAAGTTCGCGCGCAAGCTCTCTCGTAACGCGGCGTCATGGACCCCAGTCAGTGCGCACTCGACGGGTGACATCATCGGCGCACTTCCCAGAGGACCGCCGAGGCTTAGGTCGATGCCGACGATGCCGATCTGCTTCCCGACCGGCCTGCCCGCGTTGATCGCTCGGAGATCCTCTAGCAAAGCGACGTTCCCCGCCAAGTTTCCGAAGCCCCATGTGAAGCCCTTGGCGGCCACGTCGGAGACGGTACCCGGCCCGCCTCGTACGAAACGGTCAAGCAGCAGAGCTTCGGCATATCCCGTCTCCAGTGCGACCCAGGAGATGCGGCCTTTCTCGGCAAGTTCATGGATCAGACGGTTGCGCGCGAGGAGCATTGGCTCACCGCCATGAGACGCTTCACCTACTGCGATGATGGCCGGCAAGCGCGAGTGCGGAATAGAGCGAACGGCAAATGGCAGCACGCTGGGCTGCGCTCCGCCAGGTCGTCCCGCTCTGGGAGTCTGCTGGTTGTCGGCAGAGGTCTGAGGGACCAGGTGAAAACCACAGACCACAGGGAGCAAGAAGAGAAGTAGTGCATCGCGAAAGCGCAAAAGAACAAGCAGGGAAAAGTGAGGCAATCTCTTCACGGAAGAGAACACTCCTTCAGTGGGATACGCACTAGGCTGATACGTTCCGCAGGCTTCATTTGTTCCAGGGAGCGCTGGTCGTTGCTTAATTGCGAGGGACTTCGAGACCGAGCCGATCCCGGGGCAAGTCAGATGTTCTGGTCAACTATCGTGATCAGGCCGTCTTGCTCATGGATCCGACCTTACCGTCCATCGATCAGGCGGTTGGTGATCGGCGCATACGCGTCGATTCTGCGGTCGCGCAGGAATGGCCAGTTGCGGCGGATTTCTTCGAGAGCTTTCAGGTCGACTTCGCCCACCAGAATTTCTTCGCGATCGTGTGATGCTTCGGCGAGGACGCGGCCGAAGGGATCGCAGAAGAATGATGCGCCCCAGAATTCCAGTCCCTGGCCGGGAGCGGACTTGCCGCGCACATTGCCGGTCTCGAAGCCCACACGGTTGACCACGGCCACATAAACTCCGTTAGCGATGGCGTGGGAGCGCTGGATGGTGCGCCAGGCATCGTGCTGGGCGACTCCGAACTCGGCCTTCTCCGCGGGATGCCAGCCGATAGCCGTGGGATAAAACAGTGCAACCGCGCCCTGCAACGCGGTGAGCCGTGCGCCCTCGGGATACCACTGATCCCAGCAGACGAGCGTGCCCAGGCGTCCGGCGGAGGTATCGAGCGCGCGGAAGCCGAGATCGCCGGGAGTGAAATAAAATTTTTCGTAGTAGAGAGGATCGTCGGGGATGTGCATCTTGCGGTAGAGACCGCGCAGGGAACCGTCGGCGTCGAAGATTGCGGCGGTGTTGTGGTAGACGCCGGGGGCGCGCTTCTCGAAGAGCGACGCGATGAGCACGACTCCGTTCTTGCGAGCGGCTGCGGATAACTTTTCAGTGGCAGGTCCGGGAATCGGCTCGGCCAGATCAAATAAAGAGTGGTCTTCGCGCTGGCAGAAATACTGAGTCTGGAAAAGTTCAGGGAGGCAGACCACCTGAACGCCGCGTCCGGCGGCATCGGCGACGCGGTCGAGGGCCTTGGCGAGATTCTGCTCAGGCTCAGGGCCACACGACATCTGGACGAGCGCGACGCGGAATTTCTCGGGCGGCAAGAGTGTGAGCCTCGGAGATCAAATATAGCAGGAGCGGCTGCCGTCGAACTCGCGACTGTCATCTTGAGCGAAGCGAAGGACCTGTGCACTCGCTGGCAGCATCAGCACCGAAGGCGAGTTGCATGGGTCCCTCGTCGGGCGAAGGGCGCCCTCCTCGGGGTGGCAAGCCTTGTTAAGCGTGGCTGAGGTCCGAGGTCTGAGTCCGATGTTTTTCACTTGCGATGTGTCGCGAAGGCGCGAGCCAGGCGTTGGTTGCCGGCAACGAGTTTTTCCAGACGCTTTGTGATTTCGTCCGAGGGCGTGCTGCGGAGGATGGCTTCGATCGCACCCTCGGCTTGGAGCGATTCGGTGCGAACGAGTTCGAGCAGGAACTCCACGGCAGCATGCTGACGTGTGAGCGCGATGGCGGAAAGTAGGACGGAACGAAACCACGGATCAGATTCTTCGGTGAACCGTTCGCACAAAATGTTAAAGCCTTGGGCAGAATGCGTGCCGGCAATCGCCAGCGCGGCCTCGGCGGCGGGATCATCAGAGGAGGCGAGAAAGCGGCTGATCCAGGGAATTGTGCTCGCGCCTTCAACGCGCAGGATGCCGCTGTAGCAAGCACCGAGAACTTCGGGTTCATCGGCGCCAAGAACGGCACGCAATCGAAGCAAGAGCGCCGCCGACGGTGAGCCCACTTGCTCGATGGCGCGAGCCGCCTCAATGCGAACCGCCTTGTCTTTGTCCGCGAAGAGTTCGACCAGATGTGCCAGCAAGTCAGGTTCGAGCAAGCTGCGGCATTGCACCAGGGCCAGCGCGCAGGTGGCACGCAGAGTTCCGGCGGTGTCGGAACTTCCTCCCCACACGGGTTCCAACTGGATGTGGCGCATGCCGCGGAGGAATACGGCAGCGTCCTGATGTTCGAACGCGGCCAGCGTGCGGCTCAAGGAATTCTTGGCCCAGCATTGCGGATCGCTCTTCGCCGGGTTCTCGAAAAAACGCTCGAACGCGATCAGCAGCTCGGGGATTACCTGCTGCAGTTGGAAGTCGCGGACGAGATCCGCAGCTTTGCCGACGACGAAGTTGTTGCGATGCTCGAGAGCCTTGCGCAGCGGTGCGATGCAGGCTTCTGGCGCTTGCTGGCGGAGTCTGTCGAGAGCGGCGATCTGTTCCTCGAAGCTGCGCTTGCCGGGCATAGAAGGGAAGTGTAACCCGTGGAGTGCGGACGGCTACATTTAGCGGCTATAGTTGGAGGCCAGACCAGTTGGGGTAGAAGCGGAGAATCTGATGCGACGTCGAGAATTAGTGAGTTTCGCGCTGGTTGCATTATTCGGGCTGACCGCCCTGCCATTTGTGATCGCACAACTTCCGACTGACACTCCAAAAGAAATGTGGAGCGCGGAATGGATCACCTCTCCGGATGGTCCGCAGCGTGACGTGTCTGTGTTGCACTTCCGGAAGCTGCTTGACCTGTCGCAACCGCCGCAGCACTTTGTGGTGCACGTGAGCGCGGACAATCAATTCATACTTTATGTGAACCAGCAGCGCGTGGGCTCCGGCCCGGCGCGGAGCGATCTGGCTCATTGGAAATATGAGAGCTATGACATCGCACCATTGCTGCATGCGGGAAAGAATCTTCTTGCTGCCGTGGTCTGGAATTTTGGCGTGCTCACACCCCTGGCCCAGATCAGCGATCGCACCGGTTTCGTTCTTCATGGAGACAGCGCAGCCGAGCGAGTCGCCGACACCGGCGCGAGCTGGGAAGTGGAGGAAGAGAAAGGGATTCGAGTACCGTTCACCCCCGAGGCGGTGCAAGACGATTACTACGTGGCCGAGCCGGTCGAGCACATCGACGGCACGGTGCTCGACTGGGATTGGAACACCCCCGACTCGAACCCCGCTGATTCCGGCCTTTCGACCTCCAACCCAGGCGGACGCTGGAGAAAAGCGGACGTCATTGGCCACGCCACTCCGCTGGGCGCCATGATGCAGGAGAATAACTGGCAGCTCGTTCCCGATCCGCTGCCCCCCATGCAATTAGATTTGACACCCGCCGGCCAGGTTGTCAGGTCCACTGGCATCGACATGCCTGCAAGCTTTCCCGAGAAGGCATTTGCCGTGCCGCCTCATACCAAGGCCTCGGTTCTGATCGACAATTTGCATCTGACCGCCGCCTATCCCGAGCTCACGGTGAGCGGCGGCCGCGGAGCCAACATCCGCCTGACCTACGCCGAAGCTCTGATCGACGGCAAGGGCGAGAAGGGCAACCGCAATGAAATTGTGGGCAAGCACATCGCGGGAGTTTTCGACGAGTTGGTGCCAGACGGCGCAGCAAACCGCACCTTCATGCCGCTGGGCTGGAAAACCTGGCGTTATCTGCAACTCGATATCGAGACTGCCGACCAACCCCTCGAAGTCGAGAGACTGCGGACGTGGTTCACGGCGTACCCGTTTGAACAGCGCGGACACTTCGACTCCGACGACGATTCGCTAAAGCCGATCTGGGAGATCGGATGGCGCACGGCCCGGCTCGACGCGCACGATACCTACATGGATACGCCCTACTACGAGCGCCTGCAATATGTGGGCGACACGCGAATTCAGGCCCTGATTTCTTACACCGTGGGCGGCGATGACCGGTTGCCGCGTCAGGCCATCCAGGCTTTCAATAACTCCCGAATTCCCGAAGGCCTGACACACAGCCGGTATCCCTCGTCGGTGCGGCAAATCATTCCGACGTTTTCGCTGCTGTGGGTCGGGATGGTCCACGATTTCTGGATGTACCGTTCCGATCCTGACTTCGTCCGCGCCCAGCTTCCCGGTACGCGCACGGTTCTGGATTGGTTTCTCGATCGCCAACGAGCTGACGGCCTGCTGCTGAAGATTCCGTGGTGGCCGTTTGTGGACTGGGGAAAAGATTTCGGGTTTGGCATGGCGCCGCAGGATAGCGATGGCGGATCTTCGGCAATGACGTTGCAGTTCGTCGAGGCGCTACGCTACGCGACAGAAATGGAATCGGCAGTGGGAGACAAGGCCAGGGCTGAACTCTACCGCGCCGCCGCGGAGCGCGCCGCGCAGTCAGCCTACAAACTCTGCTGGAACCAGCAATATGGTTTGCTGGCAGACACTCCTGCGCAAAAACATTACAGTCAGCACGCGAACATTCTCGGCATCTGGCTCGACGTGATTCCCCGCGGACAGCAAAGGGCGGTGCTGACGAAAATTCTTTCGTCGAGTGACTCCGGCTACACGGCCTCCGGGCCCGTGCCGCCCATGACCAATGCAACGTATTACTTTCGCTTCTACCTCGCGCGCGCACTGGACCACGCGGGGATGGGGAACGATTATTTGCGGTTGCTCGGCCCGTGGCGGCAGATGGTTTCGCTGGGCCTGACCACCTGGGCCGAAACGCCGGAACCCACGCGCTCCGATTCTCACGCCTGGAGCGCGCATCCGAACTACGATTTCCTGACCATCGTGGCGGGCATTCGTCCGAAAACGCCGGGATTCGGGACGGTCACGGTGGCTCCTCATCTGGGATCACTGAAACATGTTTCGGCGGCGGTACCGAGTCCGAAAGGGTTGATCGAAACGGAATACACGGCGGAACAGGCGACGGTTAGAGCCATGATCACTCTGCCCGCCGGTGTTTCGGGCGAGTTAATGTGGAAAGGCAGGAGCTTAAAGTTGCACGAAGGCAAGCAGGAATTGCGGCTGAAAATGGAGTGAGACGCTTTGCTGCCGCATTCTGCTGCGTGGCGCCCGTTCCCATTTCTCCTGTAGAGTAATTCGTCGGGTGATTTGTGAGTCGAGCTTGGAGGCATGATTTTGAAACAAGGCAATCATGGCGAGCATTCTGAAGGAAAAGCTCATAGCGGTAGTGGCAACGGCGGCGAGGGGAAGGATCGGCACCTGCACAATCCGATCGAAGACCGGCTGATTCCGCTGGAGCCGCTGGATTTGGGGCGGGTGAAGTCGATTGACGGGCTGGTTCGCGCCATGGCCAAGACCGCGTTCACCGGACGGCAATTGGGCGAGGCGGCCGACGTGCTGGAAGCCATGGCGCGCGATGCCGATTGCTTTGTGGTGATGACGCTGGCCGGCGCCATGACCGTGGCCAAGCAGGGACTGATCGTCACCGAGTTGATCGACCGCGGTATCGTAAACGCCGTGGTCTCAACCGGCGCCCTCATGGCGCACGGCCTGGTCGAGGCCACGGGCAAGTCGCATTTCCGGCACAATCCCGAGGTTTCCGACGAGGAATTATATGAGCAGGGCTACAACCGCGTTTACGACACGCTGGAACCCGAGCAGAATCTTGATGATGTGGAAGAAGTGATGTCGGCGGTGCTCGAGGCTTGGGATCACAACGAAGTGATGTGCTCTTACAAGTTGAACCATGCCATCGGCGAACATTTGGCGAAACATGCGCAGGGACGCGGAATCCTGAAGTCGGCGTATGACAAAGGAGTGCCGGTATTTGTGCCGGCATTCAGCGATTCGGAGCTAGGCCTGGACACGGCCCTCAACAACCGCCTGCGGGAATCGACCGGCAGGCACAAGATCCGGTTCGATCCCTTTGAGGATGTCGAGCATTTTGCCGCGACGCTGCTACGGCAGAAGCGGCTGGGCATTTTCACCATCGGCGGCGGGGTCCCGCGAAACTGGTCGCAGCAGTTTGGGCCATTTATCGAACTGAGGCACCGGCGGCTGGGAGAGAATTTGCCGTTGAAGCGCTATCACTATGGATTGCGAATCTGTCCGGAGCCGGTGTATTGGGGCGGATTGTCCGGAAGCCCATATAGCGAGGCTGTGTCCTGGGGCAAGTTCGTGCCCCCGGCGGAAGGCGGAAAGTTTGGCGAAGTCTTCCTGGATGCGACCGTGGGGCTGCCCCTGATTGTCGCGGCCGTGCTGGAACGGCTGGATGCCGACAAAAAGAGCCACAGGGCGGCTAAGAGTAAGAACGGAAAGAACGTTAAGAAGACCGCCAAGCGGAAATAACGGCAGGATGTCGCTGATCCGCCAGGCGAAACTTAGGCGGAAGTCTGGTTGCTCGCCTCGGGCTCTACTTGGGCCGACCGTGGATTTTCTTCGCGAACCTTGCGATAAACGGGTGCAAGGATGCTGCTCTCGATCACCTCGGATTCGGCCTGAAACCAATCCTGTAACGAAAAGCCTTCCGCCTGGCCGCGGGTGTCGTAAAGCTGGCGTGCGCGGCGACGAATCTTCCGCTCCACCATGCCTGCCATGAGTTGCTGTTGCTTCTGCCTGCGAGTTTCAAAGTCCACTGCTAGGGTCCTCGATCTGATATGACTGCGTATAAGTCCATCTCTATGATAACCGACCGGGATTAACGGAACGTTACATAGGGCAGGGATGGGAGGTTACCAAAGTTCTACCCCCTCCTCTTAATTCACCGTAACAGGGATGGTCAGTGTCGAGTCTGGATTCCCGCTGGAGCTAACGGTAAAGGCATTCACTGTAACGGTATAGCCGCCTCCCCCTCCACCACCACCTCCACCTCCACCACCACCGCTGGAGCCATTATTTCCACTTCCGCACGCGGGGTGCATCACCAAAGCGAGCATCAGCGCGCTCCCGCCCACGCCGCGTCCGAGACCGCGGTTCCAGCGCGGTACAAGGACAAAACTGGCCAAAACAAAGCCCGAAAGCACCACTAAGTTGGCCGTTAGAAGCCAGTTGGGCTGCCCGGAGGTTGGGGTAGCCGGCTTCGGGAAGCCGATACGCGGGATCCCCGAATTTTGAGCTTTTGGCGATTCTGCGACTGCAGCCGCGGTAGTCACGCTTACGGTGGCAGTTCCGCTGGCGGTGTTGCTGAAATCCACCGTGTTGGGGTTGAGAGGGTCGGCGGACTTGATCGAGCAGCTGGCGTTAGGTGCCGTGGTGGTGCAGGAGAGATAGACTCGGCCGGTGCCGCTGGCCGAACTCAAGCTGATCGTGCCGCTGCCCGCGCCACCGGTCAAGCGGATGGAGGAAGCGGCCATAGTCGGTCCCGCGAGTGTCGACGGCTGGTACCAGCGAACATAATCCACGGTCATCACGGCAGGATTGGGTGTGCTGCTGTCAGGAGGTCCCGGCCAACTGCCGGTTCCGCCGACGGCGAGATTCAGTAGCAGGAAAAACGGATGGTTAAAATCCCAAGGCTGGCCTGACGGAACATCGCTGGCTGTAACCACGAAGAAAATCTTGGTGGGGTCGTCGACATAAAACTGCACCATGTTCGGCGACCAGATTCCACCGTAGGTGTGAAAGCTGGTGACGTTAGCGCCGCCGGGCAACGGATACGGCTTCCCCAGTCCATGTCCGCCACAGTAGCAGCTGTCCGACGAACTCCCGCCGTGAAGCGTGGACTGAATCGTGCTCGGCCCCAGCGGAGGAACGTTTTCCATGAAATCGATTTCTCCGGACATAGGCCAGCCGACACTGCCAATGTTGTTACCCAGAGCCCAATACGCAGGCCAAATCCCCGCGCCGACAGGAAGCTCCATGCTGGATTCGAGACGGCCATATTGAAAGTTCTGCAAGTTGCCGCTCGTGTTCAGGCGGGCCGAAGTCCAGCTATTACTATAGGGCGTGACGCTGGAACTGATCTTGATAGCCTGGATGACGAGGTGTCCGTTGCCGTCGATATAGGCGTTCGGAGTGCCCGCAACACATGGCGCAGTGCTGCTTCCCGGCGCGCAGTAGTACTCCACTTCATTGTTCACCATCAGACTCCCCGTGTCGTACGTCCAGTTGGCGGGGTTGATCGGGGTGCCGAGCGGGCCGTTGAACTCATCGCTCCAGGAGAGATTCCAGGTTTGTGAGGCGCTGAGGGTGGGAAATGCCAGCCAGATTAGGCACAGAGCTGACAACGCACGCACGCCTGCGGGTAGAAGGAAAAACCTGCGTGGGGAATGCTCGGTACCGGCGTCCATGGAACCCTCCCGATGCTTCTTTGCACATCATAACGGGAGGCTGGAAATCCGCCAAAGGTGTCTACACAAGAAAATGACCTAATCGAGAACCTACCCTAGTCGAAGATCAGCACCGCGGACGCGATCACCGTGGTCCACAGGCCGCGTTTGTCGCCCACCGCGGACTGCGTCACGTTGGCGGTGCGCACGATCTTGTTGGAGAGGCGGTAAATCTGTTTTTTTTCGTCCCAGGATCGGTCGGGATCGAATTCCACGTTGAGCGTGGTGGCGAGCATTTCGGCGGCGAGTTCTTCGGCGTATTCTCCGGCCGCATCCTCGGTCTCCCCAAAGGAGTGATGTTCACTGAGATATCCATAGGTGGTGCGGTCGGCGGGGATGGCGACTCCGATCGACGACGCCAGCAGGCGGTGGGCTTCCCGGGTCGAGTTTTCCGCCACCACGGCAAAGACCACTTCCCCAGGACTGAGGTACTTCACGCCTTCTTTGCGGGCAGTGAGTTTGCAGTTGGGCGGGAAGATGGAGGAGACACGCACCAGGTTCTGGGCAGCAATGCCGGCATCACGCAGCGCCAGTTCGAAGCTGGTGAGCCGCTCGCGGTGCTTTCCGACTCCCTTGGTAAAGAAAATGCGCTTGGGAACCATGTCTTTGCCCAACGCTGTAGTCCTCCGTCAGTGAAAATTTGAGATTGGGAATGCACAATCTAACATAATGGTTTGTAAACATCGCATGAATTTCGCGGCATGGCGCAAAAAATTTGCGGGAACAGAACGATTCTGTTCCCGCCGTGTGTTGGAAGAAGCGCCGAGCGGATGGGTCACAGAGTGCTACGCCGCAAAAACCTCTTCAGGGAGCAGCCACGACCGAGGTCACCATGATGGTGTTGTCCTTTTCCGTCCCGGTGACTTTCACCTGGGCTCCAGCCTGTTTGTCGAGGGCGGCCAGGGCAGCCTTGTCGGTGGTGTCCAGGGTATAAACCTTGTCGCCGACCACCAGCGCGTACTTGGAGCCTTTGCCCACACAATCGCGCGTGCAGGAAGCAGCATCGCCCGGCATCATATGTTTCGTGCCGCACATGGCGTCGCTGACCGTGCCGGTGAACGTCTTGCCTTTGGCTGCGGCGTAGGCTGGGGAAACGGCCAACGCCGCGCCGAGGATCAGGAGCAGCAGGGCATATCCCAGGTTTTGCGTGCGAGAATTCATCAGTTTCTTCTCCTTGTGTGATGATCTTGTGGATGATGGGGCTGTTCGTTGCCACCAGCTTGGCCCCGACAGGGATAGGGTCATTATCAAGAATGCGCCAGCCGGCGGCCAAGTTACAAGTCGCTCTGTGAATTACTTCGGCGCGCTTACCGTGTACTGAATATCCACATCTACGCTCTTGTCGCGGACATTGGCGGTGAGATGCACGGTGTGCTCCCAGTCGAAGTTTGTGGGAAGAAGTTTGTTGGCTTGCGGCCAGAACTCTTCGATGTAGCCGAGGTCGTAGACGTCTCCCGGCCGCAGCTTCCAGATCGCCCGCAGCTTCGCCGTGAGGCTGTTGTCGAGCCCGCGGAATTGCAACTCACCCATGTGGTAGACCGATTCCTCATTCACTTCCATGTGGAGGACTACCGTTCTGGTGGCGTCGTCAAACGTAAGTTCAGTTTTGCAAGCGGCGGTTATATATCCGCGCGATCCGTAGAGTTTCCTGATCTCCCCCAGGTCGTCGGCGAGCTGCACGGTATTTGCCACCTGGCCCGGCCGGGCGTGCACCAACGCCTGCAATTTGTCGGTAGGGAACTCCTGGTTGCCCGACCACTCCATCGCGCCGATCTTGTACTGAGGTCCGGGAGTTACGGGGAAAGTAACATCCACGAACGCTTCGTTCGGAACATCGGCGTGATTTTCCAGGCTCGGATCGCCGGGCGCGAGCTTGACCACCTTGGGCGAGGGCGCGCCAAATGCAGCCTTGAGATATCCGTGGGAGTGGTAAACCTGCAAAAGGTCGTGTTGCGCGAAGTTGGCGAGGCCGGTGCGTGTGTATTCATGATCGGGAAGCTTTTTCGCGGCCGCTTCGAGCAGCGGCAGCTCGTCGGCACCCGCTCCGGAAAACTCTAGGTTGTGAACGCGTATCAGCACTCCGGAAACGCTGTAGATGAATAAAGAAGTCGGCCCGCCCCGAGTGCTCGGCCGCAGGTACTGGACCAGGCCCGGAATGTTGTTTTCCACCAGCATGGCCTGCAAAATGTCGGAAACCTGGTCTGGCAGACTGCCGCTGACGGGCAGGTCGCCTTGAAAGAGCGACAGGCGTTCGTGGAGGCGTTTTTGTATCTCCTCGTCCGAGAACCAGACGAAATCCTCGAAATGGGCGGGCAAGAACTTGGCCGCGTCCGTAACCTGCAAGGCGAGCTTTGTGCCCTCGGAGGAATAGGAAAATGTGTAGGCCACATCGGTGAAAGCTCCCGTCTCGGCGAGCCGGCGGGCGGCTTTTTTGAAGTCGTCGTCTACGGCAATGAACCCGATCTGGAGGCCGCTGGAGGCCGCGATGTCCCCTGAAGAGTAGCGCTTGCTGCCGGTCGCTGTGATCGCGATGAGCTTGCGTTCCGCCCCGGAAGCCTGAAGCAGGCCGGCCCGCAAGGCTGGCGCGGCCTGGAGATCGCCGGGAGCGCACAACCTCACCCACAGAGCGAGCAGAAGGGAGGTCGCAAGAAGAAACGCCGGCCGCCGCCACCCCCGACTCTGGATCTGTAAACGCTTCATCATCTACTTCAGGCCCGGGACGAGTTCGTCGGTAGATTTGTGCTTCACGGCGATATCGATGAAGGCCAGAGCAGCACGGCTGAGAGCCTTATCCTTGCGGAAAACCAAGGCCAGATCGCGACGCACCTGGGCGTCGGCGATGGCGATCGCGGCCAGCGAGCGGGCGCGGACGTCCTCCACGACATTGGAGCGGGCGATGAAGCCCACGCCCACGCCCGCCGCGACAAAACGCTTCAGCAGTTCGCTGGAATCCAGTTCCATCGTGTAGTTCGGCTTGAGCCGGCGCTCGTGGAAAAGCTCCTCCAGCGAATCGCGAGTGTGACCGACTTTCGGCACAACCAAGGGAAACCTGGCGGCTTCGGCGATGGGCGCGGATTTCATCTTTCCGAGCGGGTGCGACGGCGGCACGATGATCACCAGTTCATCCCGATGGATGAGGACCACGGTCAGGCGGTTGTCTGTAACCGGCAGGGAAACCACGCCGAAGTCGACCGAGTTGTCGATCACGGATTCGAGAATCCCGGCGTAGTCGGAGCGCTTGATGTTGACCGAGACATCGGGATACTGCTTCTTGAAGTCGGCGAATACCTCGGGAAGAATGTGCAGGCAGGTGCCTTCGTTGGCACCCACGATAATTTCGCCGCGGGGCACGCGCTCCATCTCGGCAATGGCGACCAGCATGGCTTTGCGGGCGTCGAGAGTTTCCTCGACATACTTCTGGAAGGCTTTGCCGCCAGCGGTTAGCGAGACTTTGCCGCCGGAGCGGTCGAACAGTTTAGCTCCAACTTCCTCTTCCAGGGAGCGAATCTGCGACGAAATGGCGGGCTGGGTGCGGAAACGCTTCTCCGCGGCGCGCGAGAAAGAAGCGTGCCGCGCTACTTCGAGGAAAGTTTCGAGCTGATCAAAGTCCATGGGGAAGTTGCCAGGGGTCAGGTGCCGGTTGCCAGCTAGAATCTGCGCTTATCAGCGTCATCGCGTTTGGACACCTACCGCCGGAGTGTAGCTGAAGCCTTCCACCACAGCTTTGAACAGCTCATGTTTTTTTTCGTAACGGGCAGCGGGTGAGATCATTACCAGAAAGTAAACATAATTATCGGGGCTCTTCGCTACTATCTCCTCATAGACCAACGTTTCGTGGTCGGGTTCGGTCCGGGTCGCCTTCAGGTCGAACCCAGCCAAAGAGGACAACGAAGTTGGCGCTGGTGGGGCGATCTCGAGAGCGGTGGCGTGATCCTTCTCGCCATCCTCCCTTTGAGCTGGAGCAAAGCCCTCAGCTATCTCCTGAAGCGTCTGATTGGTTCGCTCGTACCGACCGACATAAACCTGAGACCTTTGAAAGTCTGGTCCGAATTCGGTGTTTGGGTGAGTTAAGTAAATGTGAAAGCCGCTGCTTTTGCAGGGAGCTTTCTCCGTCGACGCCGCTACCCGATCCGGCAAGCGTACCTGGTACTCCCTTTCGGTGTTCTTATACTCGCCTCGATAAATCTGCCGCCCCTCGGGACACTCGCACTGGCTCTCACCGGCGGGAGGGGCGCCGTCGTTGCCGCATGGCGGGAATTGTGTTTGAGCTGAGCCTGGCAGGACAAATCCCGCAGACAGGCAGAGAGCAGCTGCCAGAATGAAGCGGAGCTGAAAGGCGGGTTTCATCGGTCTCCTCTTGGGGAAGGCCATCGTCCCGATAACCAAGTGTGCCTCATAATCCTCGTTTATCCGGCCGATAAAAACAATCGAATTGCCAGCGCCGACCTCTGCCTTTACACTCTCTCGTCCTGCACTGCGCGACCGATTGTAGCAGCCTGCCCGCCTGCAGGACCCCACAAGCGTTCGCCCGATTTCTTAAGACATTTGCTTCCCGACGAGGAACTCTTATGGCTGATGCGAAGTCCGTGCTCGAATTCGCCCGGAAGCACGACGCGAAGATTCTGGATCTGCGTTTTACCGACTTGCTGGGACTGTGGCATCACATTTCATATCCCATCGAGCAGCTGACCGAGGCGTCGTTTGCGGAGGGTTTCGGCATCGACGGTTCTTCCATTCGCGGCTGGGCGGCGATTCACGAGAGCGACATGCTGCTGATCCCCGACCCGGCTTTTCACCTGGTCGATCCCTTCACCGACACGCCCACGCTGGTGCTGGTCTGCGATGTAGTCGATCCCGTGACCAAGCAGCGTTACGATCGCGATCCGCGTTACATTGCTCGCAAGGCCGAGCTTTATCTAAGCGCCACCGGAATCGCCGATACCGCCTACTTCGGGGCCGAGGCCGAATTTTTTATCTTCAACAACGTGCGCTTCGATCAGCGCGAGCAGTATGGCTTTTACTACGTCGACGCCGAAGAGGGACGCTGGAATTCCGGCCGGGAAGAAAACAATCTGGGATACCGCCCACGCTACCGGGAGGGATATTTCCCGGTTCCGCCCACCGATCACTATCAGAACCTGCGCTCGGAAATGGTGCTCACCATGCAGAGCTGCGGGCTCGAAGTCGAGTGCCATCACCACGAAGTGGCGACCGCCGGGCAAACGGAAATTGACTTGAAGTTCGACTCCCTGGTCCGGTCGGCTGACAAGATGCTGCTTTTCAAATACATCGTGAAGAGTGTCGCCAACCAGAGCGGAAAAACCGTCACCTTCATGCCCAAGCCGATTTTCGGCGACAACGGCAGCGGCCTGCACACCCACCAATCGCTCTGGAAAGACGGCAAGCCGCTCTTTGCCGGCGATGGCTACGCGGGCGTTTCACAGCTGGCGCTGTGGTATATCGGGGGCCTGATCAAGCACGGGCCAGCGCTCTCAGCGATCATCGCCCCCACCACCAACTCCTACAAGCGGCTGGTTCCCGGTTTTGAAGCCCCGGTAAACTTGGCCTATTCACGGCGCAACCGCTCAGCAGCGGTGCGTATTCCCATGTATTCCGTTTCGCCAGAAGCCAAGCGCGTAGAGTTCCGCCCGCCCGACCCGAGCTGCAATCCCTATATGGCGTTCGCCGCCATGTTGATGGCCGGGCTCGATGGCATCGAGCAGAAAATGGACCCCGGCCAGCCCATGGACAAAGACACCTACGACCTCGGCCCCGACGAACTGGCGAGCCTGCCCTCCATGCCGGGCTCGCTCGAAGACGCGCTGGACGCCCTGCAGCGCGACTACGCATTCCTGCTCAAAGGAGACGTCTTCACCGAAGAACTCCTGCGGACTTACGTGGAGTACAAGCGCTCGAAAGAAGTGGACGCAATCCGCCAGAGGCCGCATCCCTACGAGTTCGCGCTGTATTATGACATTTGAGGACGACGGTGTGCAGACAACCCGATCACGAAGTGGGTCCCGGGGCCCGGATCAGTCAATGCGCCCTAAGGTGTTTGCGGCAGCCACACCCCTCGGTCGTGCCATCTTACGGGGTCATGGGCCGACCGTGAAGGAGACAGCGTTTGAGTCGCTACCACTGCACGTGGCACTTGTGGTTGTGGGTCCGGTCCCGCCAATGGTGCTAGTCGTGCCCCCCTGTGGGGGATCAAGCACAAAAACCTGCAAGGTTCCGGGCTGCGCAATGTCGGCAGCGGGGATCGTAGCAACCAACTGATGGCTGTTGACAAGGCTCGGCGTCAAAGAGGAGCCGTTAAAGTTCACGACCGTGTCACTGCTAAAGTCATTCCCGTTGATGGTCAATACGAACGGGCTGCCTCCAGCGGTTGTGCTGCTGGGCGAGATCGAAGTGACGGATGGAGCACTCTGGCAAGAGCAAGACACGCCTGTTGCCAGCGCGATCACAAGCAGGCACAAAGCGGATGATCTCGCTGCCGTTGCCATTGGCGTGCACCGCTGGCAAACTGGCTCCGACAAACGAGGTGCTGGGTAGCTACGGGCCATTCAATAGGATCGGCGGGATCAGCGGGACCTCACAACTGGCCGCCAGAGGAATTATACGCCTGACCTGTAAAGGCAACCTTTGGGGCGTGACTGCCGGATCCCGAACCATTGGTCACCCTTATCGGGTTTCTGGAATTGCGGGGTCAGACCGGGACCTCAGTGGCGATGAATCTCCTGATTGCATCAGCCCGAGCGAGGTCAGCCGCCCAACTACAGCAATGCTCAACCCGTGAGCCTAGTTGCTGGAGAGGATGAGCTTCGCAAACCCCTTCGATAGAGAATCGCGTACAGGATAGACACGGGACAACCCACGCTGACAATGAACAGTATTCCATTCAAATTGGTCCACGCTTCCGGTCCCCACCCAAGGAGCCGGAGAAACAACGAGAAGCACAAACTGAACAGAACACCAATAATCCCGCATTCTGAAATCAGGCGAACCGTAGTCGCAATATGCGCTGACCGGACCAGGAGATACAAGCGGACAATGACGCCACACACGAAACCGAACGGAGCAGCAGGGACCAACGCAATGAACAAGATCGAAAAAGCAACTCTGAGAAACCCTTTCAAGTCATGGACTGCATGAGCCGGAACCACCAAGAACAAAACTACCCACAGTGTCGAAATCAAGGTGGCGGCACAGGCACAGAAGATCCCGGCCATTGACACGGCAATGGTTGTTTTGGCTCGCAAGGTGAAGCTACGGCCCTTCACAAAAATACTACATCGGACCAGTCTGATAGCTATTGCAAATTGCGATTGCACTCATCTCGGGGCGCTGCGTCACTCTTGCTTCCGTCTGAATCCTGGCATATACCTGTGTATATGCCAAAGAGACCGTCGCGTCCACGTGGCTCGGGGCCGCAGCGCAGGGCTAAGCTTTTCATGAACAATCGCAGCCAGGCCGTGCGGCTGCCCAAGGACTTTCAGTTCAACACCGAGGAGGTTTTCATCCGGAAAGAGGGCAGTGACGTGGTCCTCTCACCCCGCCCTGCGGATTGGTCATCCTATCTTGCCGAGGCGCCGATGGCCTCTCCGGATTTCATGGAAGGCATCGAAGACCTGCCCGTGCAGGAGCGCAAGCCCTAATGCCGCGCTACATGCTCGACGCGGACACCTGCTCCTACATCATGAAGCGATCGAGCGAGGCGGTCCTGAAACGGCTGCGGAAGGTGCCGGTCAGCGACGTGTGCATCTCGGTTATTACGAAATCGGAACTCTTGTTCGGCGTAGAACTGTCGCCTCGACGACAGCAGGACGAAGCCGCCCTGATCGCATTCCTGAGTTACATCGAGGTTCTGGAGTTCCCCGACGAGGCGTCGTTTCACTACGCCAAGATTCGGGCGGAGCTAAAGGTTCAGGGCGCAATGATTGGTGCTAACGATCTATGGATCGCGGCTCATGCCCGCAGCCTGGGTTTGACGCTGGTCACGAACAATACGCGAGAGTTTGGCCGCGTCCGTCATCTGGCGATCGAAAACTGGGCCAGCCGCACCTGAGTTCACTTCAGCTGTTTCTCAATCGCCGAAACCACTTCCTTCGAATCCGGTGTGACTGCCGGCTCGAAGCGTTGCACAACCTTCCCGTCGCGATCAATCAGAAACTTGGTGAAGTTCCACTTGATGTCGCCCGTGAGCCCCGGCCCAGTCTCCTTGGTCAGGTAAGCATAGAGCGGCGCCTGGTCCGCGCCCTTCACCGAAATCTTCGCGTACATGGGAAACGTCACGCTGTATTTGCGCGTGCAGAAAGTCTTGATTTCTTCGTTGGTGCCGGGCTCCTGCGCACCGAAATTATTGGCGGGGAAACCCAGAATCACAAACCCCTGGTCTTTGTACTTCTCGTAAGTGGCTTCGAGCGCGCTGTATTGCGGAGTGTAGCCGCACTGGCTGGCCACGTTCACCACCAGCACCACTTTGCCCTTGTAGTCGGCGAGAGGCGCGGGCTTGCCATCGATGGAGTTGAGAGTGAAGCTGTAAATCCCGGACGCGGCAAGCAGGGAAGTGGCCATGATCAGCAATGCTCCGAAAGGAAGTGCGAAAGTAAGATAGCCAAGAATCCGGCGGTGCAATTTGCGGGGGGTATTCATTTGCGCTCCTGAAGAAATTTCGAAAGGTTGAAAATCAGCAACAACCCCGTCGGCGCGGTACGCGTTGCAGCCCCACGCATAAGCCGCACGCTTACAAAGATACGTGCCGCACGGGGGAACCGGCAACCCTACAATTGTAAAATCTTTGTCGCTTCAGGCGAGGTCGCGCCAGACGAGAGAACCAAAAATGGAGGCCAAAATACGGTACGGTTAGACGGCGGTGCGCACCGCAGCGTCCTTGATCATTCTCTCCATCACCTTCAGTTGCCGGGCGGGAAGGTGGACATACGCGTGTTCGGAGCCGGCCACCGAAACCAGACCCTCGGAGATGGAGTCCAGGGCCGAACCGGAGCGCGCCAGCACCGCCATCAGATATTTCTGGGCGATGGGCCGGTCCGCCGGGTGGATCAGATCCCACCACCGCCGGATCGAGTCCTGCACCTCCGCCTCAGTCTTTTCACCCACTACCAGTGCGTCGATCAGGCGGTAGACCTTGCTCTTGATGGCTTGATACGAGACGGAGATTTCCTGGGGCATTGGTTTTCTGGGGCCTCTGTAGCATTACTGGAGCAATCGACCAGCCAAACGCTGAATGCTTGAACTGACGGCGTTTACAGCAGATTTCCATTCCACGAACTGGATAAATCAGCTTTCCAATATGAATTCTGGAAGAAGTCTGAGGCTGGGCTAGGGCGGACGCTCCCTTCGGCTGCGCTCAGGGGCAGGCTTGGTTTGCCGGCTTTGACTAAGATTTCGATTCTGATTCTGAACGCGGAACCTGGAACGATACCCCATCGTCCCAGTGGTTCTACTGCGAGGTTTGGAAATCCATGTTCTCGTCGACCGAAAGCTGGGCGGGGGTGCCGGAGGCATCGTCATCCGACCGGGTAGCCACCACCCGGAAGCCACTGGCACTGGTCTGAATGTCGTAAGTATAAGGCGGACGCTGCCGGGCAATCGTAATGTAGTTGCTCGAGATCAGTTCGTCGAGGGAAGCGTATTTTCCTTCGGTGGCGTAGTAGCGGCGCTCGGTGGTGGCGATGCTAATCAGATCGCTCCTCACGCCCGTGATGTTGATGGCCGCCTTCGGGTTGTTCGCCCCGGCCTGCGCAGACGAGCTCTGTGCCTGTTTGGAATAGATATACATTCCAACGCCCAGCACGATGACGACGCTGATAAAGCCGAATAGCCGTCCCATGGTTTCTGCCTCAAGCTAATTCCACAGCGAAATAGAGCCCCTGGCAAGTAACCAGAGGGCAACGACCTGCCTGTGGTTCGGGCGGGTTACAATGTTCCGCTCTTGGTTCCGCTCTTTGCAACCGGATCACGGTCGGCCTGCACGCGGAAGATTCCGCGTGCCGTAATCGTTTGCGGGCGACTCTTTTCTCGGCCACGGAAATCTTGAGCACAACAATTCTGAAAGCGACGACCCTGAAACTGACAACCCTGGAGGAATAATGAAGAAGCTGGCGTGGATTCTGGCGGTTCCCGTACTCATGGCAGCCTTAGGCAGGGCACAGACGTCACCGCCGGCAAACAACTCAGAAGGCGACGCGAGCCGGGATCGTATGTTTTTTCCGCGCGACATGCTTTACGGCTGGGCGCAATTCGAGCTAGCCCCTCCGCACAACGAGATTGATCCCAACCTGTGCGCCGCCACCGCTGGGCAATACGGCGGCGTGAACGCACCCTGCAGCATGTTCGCCCGCTACATGCTCTCCGGAACCTTGGAGGTGCGGCCCTTTGGTCGCGGTCAACTGCGCCGCTTTATGCTCTTCGGATCGCCCACCTTCCTGTTCGGAAAGAATCTTCCGCAGACCCTCTACACCTGGTCGTTCGATGCCATCGGTATCGAGCATTCGTGGGGAGCGTCGATCTATGCCGGGAAGGGATTCGAGCTCCGCGTCACTCAGCATTTTCTGTTCGACCGCCTGGGCGCCCGCGATACCAATCTGGGCGTCGCCGACCTGGGTAACAACGGCCCTTGGGGCAGATACGCAACCGTGGGAGTGCGCAAAACGTTCGGAACGCGGAGATGGTGAGCGCCCGGCAGCGCACTCGCACAACAATGCGGGGCCCCAACACGTTATGGTTTGGCGTGCGACACACTCAGGGGATAGGAAGAAATAAAGTACTTGGCCTGGTCGCTGTCGACCGGATCAAGATCGAAGAGTATTTGATTGCCGCCCATAAAGCCGCGCGTGCGAAAATAGTAGACCTTCCCCGCTTCCGCCGTGAAGTGTGCCAGACCCACTCGTCGACTTATCCACCCCACGTGTGATTGCGGGTTCGCACACACATGATGCTCGCCTGGCTCGACGGACACGGAGAAATAGGAATTGTGCTGGATAGCACCCGCCCATGCTCCGTCCAGCCCGATCTTGGTTGTCAGGCAGCTTCCGAAGCAGTTGACCTCGCCGACGTCCTGGACGAAGTAAACCAGCGCCTTGCCGGGCTCGGGCGGCGCGAGCGTGTGTTGGGATTCGTCAAGCTTCACGTTGAAACGGGTACTCTTCGGACCGCAGGCCGGGGCCGGTGCAACCGAACCTTGCTGGGCAAATCCGGATACTGCCAGGAGCATCACGATAAGCGCAGATCGCATGAGTCCTCCAACGGAGCGATTGGCTTCCTGCAACCGACTATAGCGCCCTTTGCGGGTGAACGTCGCGATCAGCCCCGGTAACAGCCAAGTCCGAGCCGCGCTCGGCGCCCGGCGAGTCAAGAAGCGCTATCGGCTTCGTCGCGAATTCTCTATAATTGTGAGTTTCATCCCAGAGATCGGCGACGACAGTAATCGGAGGAGAAAGATGGCGGGCACTTATAACGGCGTGGCAATACCGGCAGACGGAAAAAAGATCGGCTATGCGGCCGGGAAATACGATGTTCCGGACAATCCGATCATCCCATTCATCGAGGGCGACGGCACCGGACGCGACATCTGGAAAGCTTCGCTGCGCGTCTTCAACGCGGCGGTAGAAAAAGCCTACAAAGGTAAACGCCGCGTGGCCTGGTACGAAGTTTTCGCCGGAGAAAAGGCCAAGTCAAAGTTCGACAACTGGCTGCCAGACGACACCGTCGATGCGATTCGCGAATTCCGCGTCGCCATCAAAGGTCCGTTGACCACGCCGGTAGGCGGCGGGATTCGTTCGCTGAATGTCGCGCTGCGGCAGATTTTGGATCTCTATTGTTGCGTGCGCCCGGTGAAGTATTACAAGGGTGTGCCCTCGCCGGTGAAGCATCCCGAGCGCATGGACGTGGTCATCTTCCGCGAGAATACCGAAGACGTCTACGCCGGCATCGAGTGGGAGCAGGGAACTCCCGAATGCGCCAAGCTGATCGAGTTCCTGAACAAAGACATGCTCAAGGGCGGCAAGAAGCAAGTGCGCCTGGATTCCGGCGTGGGCGTCAAGCCGATTTCGGTGACCGGAACCAAGCGACTGGTGCGCATGGCCATCCAGCACGCGCTGGAATCGGGACGCAAGACCGTAACCCTGATGCACAAAGGCAACATCCAGAAGTTTACCGAGGGCGCCTTCCGCAAGTGGGGATACGAACTGGCGATTGAACAATTCCGCGGCCAGGTGGTCACCGAGCGCGAGAGCTGGATCCTCGACAACAAAGACAAGAACGCGAATCTCACCGTTGCACAGAATGCCGAACTGGTTGAGCCCGGGATGGAATTCGCTCCGCCCGCCTTCCGCCAGTCGGTGGAAAAAGAAGTGCAGCAAGTGCTCGACAGCATCTATGCCACTCATGGCAAAGGCGCGTGGAAGAAAAAGATCATGATCAACGACCGCATCGCCGACTCCATCTTCCAGCAGGTGGTGACGCGGGCGGACGAGTATTCTGTGCTGGCCTGCCCCAACCTGAACGGCGACTACATTTCCGACGCCTGCGCAGCGCAGGTGGGCGGTCTCGGCATTGCCCCCGGCGCGAACATCGGCGACGGCTACGCCATCTTCGAAGCCACCCACGGGACGGCCCCCAAATACGCCGATAAAGACGTCATCAATCCCGGTTCGGTGATTTTGTCGGGCGTGATGATGTTCCGCCACCTGGGCTGGAACGAAGCCGCCGACTTGATCGAGCAAAGCCTGGAGCGAACCATCGAGCAGAAAAAAGTCACCTACGACTTCGAACGCCTCATGCCGGGCGCGACCAAAGTAAAAACCAGCGAGTTCGCAGGACACATGATCGAGAACATGGAATCGGCGGTATTGGCATAAGAAAGCGAGCGTTCAGCATTTCAGTGCGGCGCTCAAGACTCGGCATCCAATGCCTCGGCAATGTGCCCCAACCTGTCTGTCATTCCGAGCGAAGCGAGAAATCAGCTTTCGCCTGTGGAGGCAAACTGCTGCACGGGCGATCTGGTAGTTGTTTTTTATGAAAGGACTCATACATGCGTAAGAAAGTCACCATCGTAGGTTCTGGCAACGTGGGTGCAACGGCCGCCCACTGGATTGCTTCCAAAGAACTCGCCGATGTGGTGCTCATCGACATCATCGAAGGCGTACCGCAAGGCAAGGGCCTCGATTTGCTCGAAGCTATGCCCATCGAGAAGCGCGATTCCTACATCACAGGCACTAACGATTACAAGGACACCGCGAAGTCCGACATCGTCGTAATCACCGCAGGCATCCCGCGCAAACCAGGCATGAGCCGCGACGACTTGCTCAACACCAACTACAACATCATGAAGGCCGTGGTGGGCGAAGCGGTGAAGCATTCTCCCAATTGCATCCTGATCATCGTCTCGAACCCGCTGGATGCCATGGCGCAAGCTGCCTACAAGCTAAGCGGATTCCCCCGCGAGCGCGTGATTGGCATGGCCGGCGTTCTCGACTCCGCCCGCTTCCGCGCCTTCATCGCCGACGAACTGAAAGTGAGCGTGGAGAACGTGACCGCCTTCGTGCTGGGTGGCCACGGCGACACCATGGTTCCCCTGCCGCGCTACTCCACGGTCGCGGGAATCCCGATCACCGAGTTGATCGAGAAATCCCGGCTCGAAGCTCTGGTCCAGCGTACGCGCGACGGCGGCGCGGAAATCGTGAAGTACTTGAAAACCGGCTCCGCATACTACGCGCCCTCGGCGGCCGCCACCGAGATGGTCGAAGCTATTCTCAAAGATAAGAAAAAAATTCTGCCCTGCGCCGCGTATTTGCAAGGCGAGTACGGCATCACCGGCCTCTACGTCGGGGTGCCGGTAAAGCTGGGCACGAAGGGAATCGAGCAGATCATCGAAATCAAACTCACGCCCGAAGAAAAAGCTGGGTTGGATAAGAGCGCTGCCGCGGTGAAGGAATTGTGCGGCGTGATCGGCGTGTAAGGGTCGACGGTGGGACTTTAGTCAGGGCTGCACCTGAGGCGGAGGCGATTATCATTTCTTAGTTTGACCATGGTCATTGACCATGGTATAAACGATCCATGAAGGAAATCGCCATCTCTGTGTTCAAAGCCAAGTGCCTTGGAATTCTGGAGGAAGTCCGCAAGACGCGCAAGCCGATCCGCGTCACCCGTTTCGGCAAGCCAGTCGCTGAAGTTGTCCCGCCATCTCCGCAGAAGGCCACGAGGAGGCGACTGGGATGCATGGTGGGTACAGGAGTCATTCTAGGCGATATCGTCGGCCCAACTGGCAGCCTTCAGGATTGGGAGGCCGGTCGCGATTGAAGCTCCTTCTCGACACGCACATCTGGGTTTGGAGCACTCTAGCGCCCGAGCGCATTTCTGGACGAGTAGCCCGGCAATTGAACAAGGCGGAAAATGAAATTTGGCTATCGGCGGTTAGCATCTGGGAACTGCGACTGCTTCATGACAAGGGTCGTGTGAGGTTGATGCCGGACCCTGTTAGCTGGATCAGTGACAGCATAAGTCGACTGAATATTCGTGAGGCGCCGCTCACGTTCGAGGTAGCGCTGGCGGTCTCCTCGCTCCATCTGCCCCACAACGATCCAGCCGACGGTTTCATCGCGGCAACGGCAAGGGTATTCGGATTGACGTTGGTGACCGCCGACGAGCAGCTTGCCGCGTTAACGGACATTGCCGTGTTGCCGAATCGTTAAGCCCTTACACCTTCTCGATCGTCACCTTCTCCAGCACCACGTCTTTATTCGGTTTGTTCTGGCGATTCTGCGGAACGCGCGTGATCTTTTCTGCAACGTCCTGGCCCTCGACGACCTCGCCAAAGATCGTGTGCTTGCCGGTCAGCCACGTGGTGGGCACTGTAGTGATAAAAAACTGCGATCCATTCGTATTCGGCCCGGCGTTCGCCATGGCGAGCTTGCCCGGCTTGTCGAACTTGTGTGGTGAGCCCTTGGTCTCGTCCTCAAATTGATAGCCGGGGCCGCCCGTGCCAGTGCCTTGCGGATCTCCGCCCTGCACCATGAAGTCGGGAATCACGCGGTGAAAAATCGTCCCGTCATAAAGCCGGTCCTTGGACTTCTTGCGCGTCGAGGGATGCGTCCACTCACGCTTGCCTTCGGCGAGTTCCACGAAGTTGGCAACGGTTTTCGGCGCGTCTTTTTCGAACAAACGGCAAACAATGTTTCCTTCCGACGTTTCAAAAATGGCGTAAGTTCCCGCGGATCGGCTCATGGATATCTTTTCTCCTTAGTTGAATGGCTTCTGATTCTATCAGGGTGCGGGGGAAAAACCGGCTGCGGAGGATCACGAACTATTTGAGATCGCCCGGCCGCAAGTATTCAGTGAAGAAGGCTTGCGTCTCGAGAGCCAGACGTTTGCGCGCTTCTGGCGTCCGGAAAGTATGAGCATCCTCGACAGTCACAAACTTTACCAAAGCTCCCGCCTGCCGCAGTTTGTCGGCGAGTTCCTGGGATTGCGCAATTGGCACCTCCTCATCCTGCGTCCCATGCATGATAAGAAACGGCGATACATTCTTCGAGACATGAAATACCGGCGAGGCGTCTTGCCAGATTCTGGAATGCTGAGCATAGTCACCGCCGAAGAATGTGGCGAGAAAGGCGTTGTCGTCAGCATCGCGATGAGCAGTGAAATCGCTGGGTCCGCTGACCTCAACCACGGCTTGCACTTTGCTGGAGTACTTGGCGAGAGCGGCATCAGAATTGTCGCGAGTGTCTTCCATCCCCAGCAGAGCCGCCAGCTGCGCGCCCGCCGAATGCCCGAATGCGCCAATGTGATCGGGATCAACCCGGTATTGCGCCGCGTTGGCACGAATCCAGCGAACCGCGCGCTGCACGTCGTCCAGCTGCGCGGGCCAGAGATTCTCGTTTCCATGCATTAGCCGGTAGTCAACCGCGAACGCGACAAAGCCGCAACGGGCGAGAAACATTCCCATGGTGTGCATGGTCGATTTGTCAAAACTCGTCCAGCCCCCACCATGGATCAGGACCACCGCGGGGCGCAGAGCGGAAGACGGTTCGCTGGGCTGGTAAATGTCCAGCATCAGCGGATGGCCGCCGGCCGTGCTGTAGGGAATGTCCTGCAGATCCGAACTCAGCGCGTTCGCAGGAGGGTTCGCCAGCTGAGCCGACGTCTCGCGTGGCGTCACGGGAGTTGTCTGCCCACCAACGCTCGGAGCCATGCCGAGCATCACAACGGTCAAAAGGAAAGCCCACTTAGTCATACTGAAAACTATTCCCGATCCCTGGACATCGCTACCATGATGCCGTGGAAAATCTAGTTCGGATTCGCAGGGGCCGCAGGCGTCGCGCTCGCCGGTTTCTTTACGTTCGCGCCCGCTGGTTTGGCCGGCGTGGCCGAACTGCCGCGCACAATCTTGATGTGGATGATCTTCACGGTGCGGAATGGCTTGTCATTGCTGGGATCGCGGGCCATGTGCGCGATCTGCTTCACCAGCGTGACGGCGGCGTCATCGCACTGACCAAAAATCGTGTAGCCGCCGTTCAGGTGCGGCGTGGCCACCTCGGTTATAAAAAACTGCGAGCCGTTGGTGTTGGGACCAGAGTTTGCATAGGCCAGGCGTCCGGGTTTGTCGAACAGCAGGTCGGGAGAAGCTTCGTTCCTGAACTCGTAACCAGGACTGCCGGTTCCGTTGCCCGCGGGATCGCCTCCCTGGATCATGAACCCAGGAATTACGCGGTGGAAGATTGTGCCGTCGTAGAGCGGGACGCCATGCTTGGTCGCGCCGCTGACCGGATTTTTCCAGTCTTTCGTGCCGCTCGCCAGCCCAATGAAATTCGCGACGCCAAGCGGAGCCTTGTCGGGAAAAAGAGTGCAATTCAAATTGCCCACGGAGGTTTCGATCACGGCCGTAGTCACAGCAGCGGCGTGATGAACCGCCGGCTGGGCCGCGGTGCTGGGCTTGGCGGCCGAAGCGGCTTGCGTGGTCGACGCCGACTGCGCCCATCCGAGCGCGGCCATAAACCCAAACATTATCACTGCCAAAGTTTTCTGCATGGATACTCCTAATAATCTCGGAATCCTAAATACTCATGTGGGGACAGCTGCCCCCGGCTGTCCGGTCGAGCGAAGCTTGACCGCTTTTCTTCACCACGTCCGCAAACCCGGACAGCTACCCCGAAACCAACGTTGCATTGTACGACAGCGCAGTCCGGCATTGCCGCGTGTCTAAGGCGTGGCCGTTGCTTGTGCCGCTTGCATCTCGTGGCTCACGCGTTCCACTTCACGAAACACGCGCAGAATATTTCCCCCCAGAATCTTCTTGATGTCGCCGGCGTTGTAGCCACGATCGAGCAAGGCCTGTGTGATCTTCGGCAGATCGGCGGCCGAATCAATCCCCTGCGGCGTGGCTCCGCTGACGCCGTCAAAGTCCGACCCCAGGCCTACGTGGTCCACTCCCGCAACTTTCGCGACGTGGTCGATGTGATCGATCAGCGACTTCAGCGGTGGCCGCGGAAGCTTGGCCATCCACTCGCGCTCGATGCGGTCGACTTCGATGTAGTTGACTTCCTTGCCCTCAGCTTTGCGCTGCGCCATGTAGGCATCCACAGCGGCGGCCTTGTCGTTGGCCTGGGCTTTCTCGGCTTCGAGAAAGTTCTGGTCAATGAAGCCATTGAAAAAGTTGACCTGCACCACTCCGCCGTTCTTGGCCACGGCTTGCAGCATTTCGTCGGTCATGTTGCGCCCTGCATTGGTAAGCGCTCGCGCGGATGAATGCGACGCGATCACCGGCGCCTTCGTGGCAGCAATCGCGTCCCAGAAAGTCTTATCGGCGACGTGAGAAATGTCGACCATCATGCCGAGACGGTTCATCTCGAGCACCACTTGCTTGCCGAAGTCGGTCAGCCCGTTGTGGTGCTGCACCTTGGAATCATTGATGTCGCCCGAAGAGTCTGCCCACTCATTGGTGTTCGACCAGCTCAGCGTCATGTAGCGCACGCCCAGGCGGTAGTAATCGTGGAGCAGGTGCAGGTCGTTCTCGATCGAATGTCCGCCCTCAATGCCCATCAGCGCGGCCAGCTTGTGTTCCTTATGCGCGCGCTCAATGTCAGCCACGGAGAACGCCATCATCATGCGGTCGGGATGCCGCGCTGCCTGCTGGTAGACGGAATCAATCAGATCGAAAGTGTGCCGCGCGAAATGGCCCTGATTGGTTTCTGGATCAACCCAGATGGAAAAGAATTCCGCGCCCAGGTTACCGCGCCGCGCCTTGTCGAGGCTGATGTGCCCGATGTCGTTCGGGTCCGTCGAGCCCAGATCAAAGTTTTCGTCGAGAAAGCGTTGCGGCGTGTCGGCATGCGTGTCCACGACCAGGGCGGAGTCGTGCAGTGCCCGCGCCCGCGCGGTAACCACTATGTCGCCGGAGTTTGCCGGCGCGGATGGGTTCTGGGCAGAGAGGAGGAGGGGCGCGGGCAAAATCAGGATCGAACACACAAGAGCTCGGAGTCGAATCATAAGAAGCTTGCCGCAATCGGCAAGTCACCGATTGTATAAGCAGCGGCGACCGAAAGGATAGAGTTCAACGCGGGCGATAGTGTTCTAAAAGCAGTTTTAGGACCCTGACGGAACCGGCGCTACGCCGCATTGGCGGCTGCGGCCTGCGTGGTCTTGCCCGCCTGGCGATGCGTTCCGTGACGAGTTACGTCCGCAGGTTTGGCTGCGGGTCTGTGCGGAGTCTGCCCGGCTCGCAGGAGGGAGAGCGCCGTAACCGCGTTGCGGAACTTCGCTCCGGTTACATTGTGGAGCGCGGCTACCAGCGAAGAATCGTGCACGTCACCGAGGCGCTTGGCCGCTGTGTGCGTCAAGGTGAACCAATCGTGCCAGTCGCCCGCGGCATCCTGCATATGCTTGAGTTGGGTTACGAATTGCGTGGCCTCGGCGGACGGCGGAGCCAACTCGGCGATGTAGCGCGCCCGCTTGCCGATAATACGGTAATGGTGCAGCAAATCTTCGGTCAGCGTGCCTCGGGAATCGGGATGCGGTGGTTGGCCCAGCATTTTTCTGGCGACCGCGAGCGGATTTCCAACCGTCGCTGATTTCACTTCCTTCGCGGCGCGTTTCAGGCGTCTTCGAATTTCGCGGACAGCCTCTTTATTCAATGCTTTACGCAGCTTTTTCTCGTGCTCCGCGCGAAGCTCGATCAGGGAGTTCATCAACTGGCTCTTGCGGCGCGGTTCTTGCGGAATCTTCAAGCTGCGCAGCGCCGCCAGTTGAACATCAAGGTCGCGCAGTTTGCCGGCTCGTTTGCGAATTCGTCCCAGTGCCCTCAGCAACTTGTGGTGGGCACGCTTTTGTTTCGGGAGTAGTTCTTCCAGCAAAGTTTCGAGCCGGCGGGCAGCGCTGCGGAAGCGGTGCACGTTTTCGGCATTCTGCTTGGACGAAACCTTCCCCAGGTCCCGCTCAAGCTTCTGAAAAACAGACTGGATAGGGTCTTTCGCCATTCGAAATTGACTCAGCCCGGTGTTGGGACAGGAACTATACAACTTTGCGGAAAAAACGCAATCCTCACGAAGTGCCACAATGCTTCCAGTTCAGCCAAATCCCTACGCCGACGCCATTACCGATGCCTCGCAACTTGCGGCACAGAATCGAAGAAAGCACTGTGAATTTTAACACCTTTGTAACAACTATCTGCTACGGTGAGGGTGCGAATGGCCAATCCCGCATTCCATCGGCCTGATATGCCCGGACTGCAACCTGTTGCAGAAACAAAGGTTAACAACACTCCTGCCCCCCGGCCAGAACCCCTGCTGCGGGTTTCCGATGGAGAGATGCCTGACCGCCTTTTCAAGTATGCCATGGTGGCCTGCGGAATGGCGGTTCTGGGCCTTCTGGCGCTCATCATTTACGAACTGGTATTGCGTTCGAGCCTTTCCTGGCACTCCTTTGGATTCAAGTTCTTCGCCACCAGCGGTTGGGACCCGGTAAACGAGCAGTTTGGAGCGTTTCCGTTCATCTACGGGACGGTGGTTTCGTCGCTTCTAGCGCTGATCATCGCGGTTCCGCTGGCGGTCGGCGTCGCGGTCTTCACCACCGAAATGTGTCCGCCCGCTCTACGCGGACCGCTCTCGTTCTTTGTGGAACTGCTGGCGGCAATTCCCAGCGTGATTTATGGCTTGTGGGCGTTCTTTGTGTTGCTTCCACTTTTGAGCGACCACGTGGAGCCGTTACTGGCAAGAACTCTTGGCCTGCCAAGTATCCTGGGCTGGACTGGATTGTTTACTGGACCCTCCCTGGGTGCGGGCATGCTGGCGGCTGGGATCATTCTTGCGGTCATGATCATCCCGATCATTTCGTCGATTGCCCGCGAAGTGCTGATGGTGGTGCCGCAGCATCAGCGCGAAGCGGTGCTGGCGTTGGGGGCGACGCGTTGGGAGATGATCCGTATCGGCGTGCTGCGCAACGCTCGCGCGGGAATCGTGGGAGGCATCATTCTGGGGCTGGGACGCGCTCTGGGCGAAACCATGGCCGTCACCATGGTGATCGGAAACAGCGAGAACATTTCGCGGTCACTTTTCGCTCCGGGATATACCATGGCCAGCGTTTTGGCCAACCAGTTTTCCGAGGCCACGAGCAACATACACCTGTCAGCACTGGTGGAAATCGGGTTAGCTCTGTTTCTGGTTACAATTGTGGTGAATACGCTGGCGCGCCTGCTGGTCTGGACGGTGACGCGCGGCCAACCTGCGAGCACGCATGTCTAGCGCCGCCAACATCGCCGCCATGCAACACAAGGTGCCGCCGATCAGCCTGCGGCGCCGGGTGACCGACCATGCCATGACGGGGATCGCGATTCTCACGGTGATCGTGGTGCTGGTGCCGCTGATCGCCATTTTCGGGTACCTGCTGGTTCGCGGCTTGGCATCCGTCAATTGGGCATTTCTGACGCAGACTCCGAAACCGCCGGGCGAAGTCGGCGGCGGCGTGGCCAACGGGATTGTAGGTTCGGGGATGATTCTCGGGATTGCCAGCCTGCTGGGCGTTCCGCTTGGAATCGGCGCAGGCATTTATCTCGCAGAGTATGGACGCAACCGGCTGGGCGACGCGGTTCGCTTTACCGCGGATGTGCTGAACGGAGTGCCCTCGATCGTCATTGGGATCGTGGCCTACGCCATTGTGGTACTGCATTGGCACTTCTCCGCGCTCGCGGGCGGAGTGGCGCTGGCGATGATGATGGTGCCCACCATCAGCCGCACCACCGAAGAAATGCTGCTGCTGGTGCCGCAGGCGCTGCGGGAGGCGGCTTATGGCTTGGGCATCCCGCGCTGGCGGACTACGCTTTCCATCACCTTGCGCAGCGCGACTTCGGGGGTGATTACCGGAGTGATGCTGGCTTTTGCGCGGGTCGCGGGTGAGACTGCTCCGCTGTTGTTCACCACGCTGGGCAACGAATTCTGGAATCTGAACTTGCTCCAGCCCACGGCGGCTTTGCCGCTGCAGGTATACAACTATGCAAAGTCGCCCTATGATGACTGGCATCGCCAGGCTTGGGCCGGGGCCCTGGTGCTGATTCTCCTCATCGTGAGCTCGATCGCGGCGGTACGTTACGCGGTGCGCCGCGGCAGTTTCGGAACCGCATAATTTATGGGAGTTGGGATCCAAGTCGAGACCTTGAATGCCTGGTACGGCAAGGGCCAGGCGTTGTACGACATCAACATAGCGGTTGCGGCCAACCACGCCACCGCGTTGATTGGTCCTTCGGGATGCGGCAAGTCGACTTTCATCCGCTGCCTGAACCGCATGCACGAGACCATTCCCGACGCGCGGGTGACGGGGCGCGTGCGAATTGGCGAGATCGACGCGTACAACGGCACTTCCGCGACGCAGCTGCGCCGCCGGGTGGGGATGGTGTTCCAGAAGGCGAATCCATTTCCGACGATGTCGATCTATGACAACGTGGCTTCGGGATTGAAGCTGAACGGGTTTCGCGACCGGCGCAAGCTGGATGAAATTGTGGAGCGCTCACTCGATGCGGCCGCTCTGTGGGGCGAAGTGAAGGATCAGATTCACAAGAAGTCGGGAGCCAGCCTTTCCGGAGGCCAGCAGCAGCGGCTGTGCATTGCGCGGGCGCTTGCGGTCGAGCCCGAAGTGCTGCTCATGGACGAGCCCTGCTCGGCGCTTGATCCCATCTCCACGGGAAAAATTGAAGAGTTGATCTTTCAACTCAAAGAGCGGTATACCATCGTGATTGTGACGCATAACATGCAGCAGGCGGCGCGGGTGGCCGAGTTTACGGGATTCTTCCTGCTGGGCAAGTTGATCGAATTCGACAAAACGGAAAAGATTTTCACCAAGCCGTCAGACAAGAAGACCGAAGATTACATCACAGGCCGATTCGGCTAAACCCGATTCGGATAGGGTCGAGTCAGACAGGAAAGGTTCGGATAATGCGCACGCGTTTTCAACACGGTCTCGACGAGCTGCGGGAGAAACTGCTCCGGATGGGCGGACTAGCGGAGCAGGCGGTGGACCGCGCCCGCCAGGCGTATGTGGAGCGCGACCTCACCCGCTGCCAGATGGTGCTGGAGGGCGAAGGACTGATCAACACGGTGGAGCGGGAGATCGACGAAGCCGCGTTCGATTTGCTGGCCATGCAGCAGCCCATGGCCGTGGATCTGCGCTTCATTCTTGCAGTGACGAAAATTAATTCTGATCTGGAGCGCGTAGGCGACCAGGCCGTCAACATTGCCGAGCGTGTGATGGACATGACGGAGTTGCCGGCGGTGGAATTGCCGGTCGACATCGCGCGCATGGGCTCGGCGGTGAGCGCGATGGTTCGCCGCTCGCTGGAATCGTTTATCGAAGCCAAGGTCGAACTGGCGCAGGCCGTGCTGGAGATGGACAGCGTGATTGACCGCATGCGCGACGACGCCTTCATTCAATTGGTGAAAACCATGAACGAGCGGCCGGAAGTGGTGCGCCAGGCTCTGGACGCGCTGCTGGTAGCTCGCAACCTGGAACGCGTGGCCGACCATGCCACCAACATTGCTGAAGACGTAATCTTCTGGGTGCAGGGCGCCGACGTGCGTCACAACGTGGGCGTGGAAAGTTCGGAGTCGTCGGACCCCACCCGCCGGACCCCGCGAGTGTCGGGGCTCTAGCCTGTGGCATAGGTTCCTGTGGGGACAGCCGCCCGGCTGTCCAGTCGCGCGAAGCTCGACTGGTTTTGTCGTTGCCGCAGCCCGCGAATTTTAACAGCCATCACAGTTCGGGCTTTGACCGCCCGGTCGGACTTGCATTAGGCTCATCTCGATTTCATTTCTGACGTAGTTTCTGCCCGGAGGCCCCGTGATTCGCGCCGCGCGCCGTGAGTTTCTTTATCTTGCCCTAGCTCTCCTCGGAACACTTGGAATCGCCTCCGCACAATCTACGGGGCCCGCAGATCGTCCTCCCGTCAATCTGCCGACCAGTAAATTGCTGACGGTCCCATCCCCGGGAAAGATCGGCAGCACGAACAGTCTCCCTGCCACGATCGCGCTCAGCCCTGACGGCCGCTACGCCGCGCTGCTCAACGATGGCTACGGAACGCAGGAGAGCCTGGCGCACCAGTCGATCGCAATTCTTGATCTCACAAATAATCATCTCGTCGATTATCCAGACGCGCGGCTGAGCGATGAGTCTTATCAAAGTTATTTTCTGGGGTTGGTCTTTAGCTCGGATGGGAAGCATCTTTACGCCTCGCTGGGATCCGTGACTGACCCCACGGGCGCGAAGGCCGGCAACACGGGTAACGGAATTGCGGACTACACATTTTCACAAGGCAAAGTTGCACCGGAACGTTTCATCCCGATTGCGCCACAGGCGCTGGCGGCGGGGAAGAAAGTTGCGATTGGCTTGCAGAAAACGCCCATAGGCACAGCAATTCCCTATCCCGCGGGGCTAGCGCTGGTTTCATCGGGAGGACACGACAAGCTGCTGGTCGCAAACAATCTCTCCGATAACGTTGTGCAACTGGATCCAGCAACGGGAAAGATTCTGCAGAGTTTCGATCTGAGCACTAGCGATCTGGTGCCGTCGTCGTTTCCGTACGCTTGCGTCGCCACGCGGGATGGACGGCGGGCGTGGTGCAGCCTGTGGAACGCGTCGCGTGTGGCGGAACTGGATCTTACCGGCGGAAAAGTTGCCCGCTGGATCGAGCTGAAGCCGCCGGAAGATCCGCTTGCTCCCGGTTCGCATCCGACGGCGTTGCTGCTGAGTCCGACGGAGAAGATGTTGTATGTTGCTCTCTCGAACCTCGATACCGTGGAGGCGGTTTCGACCACGGAGCCGGCTCCAAACGCAAGAGGCGAGATTTACCATCTTTCGACAAGCCCGCGCCCGAAGAAATACTCCGGTAGCTATCCGACCGCCCTGGCGCAATCCTCGGACGGCAAATATCTTTTCGTCGCGGACTCCTCGTTGGACGCGGTTGCCGTCTTCGATACGTCGCAACTGGACCCGTCGGCTACAGTTCCATTCGGCTCGTCAGGTCCGCTTGAAGGTTTGCGACAAGCGCTCGGTTTCATCCCTACCGACTGGTACCCGAGCGCACTTGCCATTCACGGCGATGACCTGTTGATCGCGACTGCCAAAGGCGAAGGCGCCGGCCCCAACAAAGTCATGGGGAAAACGTCCTACGAGAAGCGGCACCGCGACCATCCTTACATTCCTACTCTGCTGAAGGGATCGATCGCCCGTCTCAATATTCCGTCAATGATCCAGAAGCTTCCAGACCTCACCCGCGTGGTTGAGCACGACAATTTGCTACGCAGCGATCCCGGAACCGTTTCCTTTGCGCAGGGCGCGAACCCGATTAAGCACGTGATCTATGTCATCAAAGAAAATCGAACCTACGATCAGATTCTCGGCGACCTGAAAGTGGGCGATGGCGATCCTACGCTCACCATGTACGGAGAGGAGATCACTCCCAACGAGCACAAGCTCGCGCTGCAGTTTGGCGTCCTGGACAATTTTTACGACAGCGGCGAAGTTTCCGGCGATGGACACCTGTGGTCGACGGCGGCCATCACCAGCGATTACAACGAGAAGACGTGGCAGATCGCTTATCGCGGCAAGGAGCGCACTTATGATTTCCAGGGGCAGGTGGCCGACGAGTATCCCCTCGAACATAATCAGCCGGACATTGACGACCCTGCCAGTGGATTTCTCTGGGATAACGTGGCCAAGCATGGGCTGACATATCGCGACTACGGCGAGTTTGTAAATGCGGAGTGGTGCAACGAGAAGAAAAAAGCGGCGACGCCGAAGCAGGGAACTCCTTCCGGGCAGGAATCGCATTGTCCCCGGACGGCGATTCACAAGGGCGAGTTGCTGGCTCCGAACGTGGGAGATCCGCATGCCGGGCCGAGTCCGTGGCCGTGGGCTGTCCCGTTGTTCAGTGGCGTGAAGCCAACCAAGGCGGCGCTGCGCGATCATTTCGATCCGCTGTTTCCAGACTTCAATACGGAATATCCCGATCAGCTGCGAGCGGATGAATTCCTGAACGAGTTCTCGGCGTTTGTGCGGGCACGGAAAGAAAACGAAGCGCCGGAATTTCAGCTGCCGGCGTTTGTTCTTTTGTATCTGCCCGATGATCACACCGGAGGCACGCGGCCTGATCTGCCGCGCCCAGCAGCCTCAGCAGCGGACAACGACCTGGCTCTCGGCCGCGTGGTGGATGCGCTTTCGCACAGTCCTTACTGGGATGACACTGCCGTCTTTGTGCTCGAAGACGACGCTCAGGATGGCGCCGACCATGTGGATGCGCATCGGTCGATTGCTTTTGTGGTGAGCAAATATTCTCCGGGATCGGCTGCGCAGCCTTATCTCGAACATCGTTTCTACACCACGGTGAACATGATTCACACGCTGGAGACGCTGCTCGGCCTGCCTCCGATGAATCAAAATGACGCCTACGCGCCGCTGATGGGATCACTATTTTCCGGACCCGGCGATCAGCCCGCTTTCACAGCGGACGACAGGAATTTGAAGAATGGCTTGATCTACGAAGTCAACAAGCGCACGGCGCCGGGGGCAAAGATTTCTTCCAAGATGGATTTCTCGCGGCCTGATGCGGCCGGAGCAACGCGCTTGAATCGCGTGCTGTGGCGCGACCAGAAAGGCGACGCACCCATGCCTGTAGCACGGCACACGGTCCTCCCAGCGGGCGAAGACTGAGGCTGCTCCGCGCGGATTTGCGTTTCTGGGTCACGCTCGATGAATGCCACCGTCTGTTCACCAACTTCCGGACCAACTTCCGACAATCGTGCAGGACCGCTCTCGTTCCGCGCCCTAGCGTTCGCGGCCGATCGATGGCTGCCGATCGTGGCAATTTCCGTCGTTCTACTCTTGCCTTGCTTCTGGCACAAACGAATTGAAGCTGGCGACCTTGCCAGCCACACCTACAACGCCTGGCTGGCCCAATTGATTGCGCGGGGAGACGCGCCTGGGCTCTATCTGGTGCGGCAGTGGAACAACATTCTGGTGGACGTAGCTCTCGCCAAGCTGGGTAGCGCTGTCGGATTCGTTGGAGCAGAAAAGATAGTCGTGTCGGCGTGTGTGTTGATCTTTTTTTGGGGCGCGTTTGCATTCATTGCCGCGAGCACGCGGCGCCCGCCGTGGGTTCTGGCTCCTGCCATCGCAATGATCGCCTATGGCTGGACGTTCCAGATGGGCTTCATGAATTACTACCTCTCCTTGGGTTTTGGCTTCTTCGCAGCTGCGCTTTTCTGGAGAGGGCAGGCGGTGGACTGGATCGCCGCTTTTCTTTTGAGCGGGCTCACGCTGATGGCACACCCCATCGGCCTGTTGAGTCTGGTGGGAATGGCGGCTTACATCCGGTTAGCGGAAAAGAGCAGCGTCCGGTATCGATGGGTGGTGTTGGCGTCAGCATTTCTGGCAGTGCTGGCATTGCATTGGTATATCGTCCGCCATTTTCGCGTCGCCTACTGGGACACTGCGTTCTTCTATCTGATGAACGGTGCCGACCAGTTGGTGCTGTACGGAAACCGCTATTTGATTCCGGCATGGATTGCTCTCATTTTCGGTACCGGCTGCTTCATTCATGGCCGGGTGCAGCAACGGAAGCGCGGCGAACCAGTGTGGTCGTTCCGCACTGCGCTGGAGTTGTGGGCAATCCTGCTGTTTGTGGCCGCGATGATTCCGGAATTGATTTACCTGCCGCGGTATGCAGCACCGGTGGCATTTGCGGTCGCGCGCCTGACATCAGTAACGGCAATTCTCGGGCTGTGCATTCTGGGATCGGTCGAACCACGCAGATGGCACCTGGCCGGTCTTGCCGCGTGCGCGGTGATTTTTTTCGTCTTGGTGCATCGCGACACTGGCACCTTGAACAAAATGGAAGATCAAGTCGAACAGATGACGAAGACTTTGCCTTACGGCCGTCGCGTGATCGAAACCATCAATGCTCCGTCGGATTCGCGGATCCCCTTCATTAACCACATCGTGGATCGCGCCTGTATTGGACGATGTTTCGCCTATGCCAACTATGAACCTGCCTCGGGGCAGTTTCGTATTCGCGCGCGACCGGACAGCCCTTTAGCCACGGATTCAGTGGACTTTTCCCAGGCGATGGAAGACGGCAAGTATGTGGTGCGTCCGCAGGATCTCCCCATGATTCAGATCGATCAGTGCGGTGGAAACGATTTTACGCGGCTCTGCCTGCACGATCTCAGCGCCGGGGAAAACAACGGCGGCGTTGGCAACCCTGGTTCCGCCCCGCAGTGAAACGGTCGCTTCCGCCTGCCTTGCCGTTTTCAGCTGCTACCGCAGCGTGCTAGTTCAGGCTGATCGAATCCTTCAACGGCAAGCTCTGCGAAGAGCCTCCGACCAGAATTGTGTAGTCCCCGGGAAGCAGTTGCCAGGCGTTCTTATCGACGTTGAAGATTGAAAGATACTTCGGGTCGATGGCAACCGAAGCTTCTTTGCTCTCTCCCGCGTTGAGCTTGATCTTGCTCCAGCCCACCAGTCGTTTTGGCGGCTCGCCGGCAGCCGCCGGCAATCCCGCATAGACCTCCGCGATTTCCGCTCCCGGCCGCGCGCCGGTGTTGGTCACCGTGAAGCTCACCTGCACATCGTCTTTGCCGCGCGTGATTGCGAGTTTCGAGTAGGAGTACGCGGTGTAAGAAAGCCCGTAGCCGAAGGGGAACAAAACCGGCTTGTTTTCGGCGTCGTACCACTTGTACCCGACTTTCACGCCTTCATCGTAGGTGACCTGGAATGCAGGCAAGCCGGCCGCAATCCTCTTCCAGTCTCCACCCCTCGACTGGCGCGGAGGCTTCACGATCTCAGGGTGCGGCAAATCAGCTACGCTCTGGGGAAAAGTCATCGGCAGCTTCGCGCTTGGGTTGACGTCGCCGAACAGGAGATTGGCCACAGCATCGGCGCCGCGGCTTCCGGCGTACCAGGCTTCCAGGATGCCGCCGACTTGATCTGCCCACGGCATGGTCACGGCGGTGCCCGTCTCCAGCACGACGACCGTGCGAGGATTCGCGGCGGCGACCTGCGCGATCAATGCGTCCTGATTTTTCGGAAGTGTGAGGTTGTCCAGGTCCATGTCCTCGCTCTCCCACTGATAGGCGAATACCACGGCCACGTCTGCTGATTTCGCGAGAGCAGCGGCAGACGCAGGATCGGCACCCGAGTCATACTGAACTTTGGCCGACGGAGCCTTCGCGCGAATCGCCTTGAGTGGCGACGTTGGAAACCAGATATGGTCCTGCCAGTGCGTCTGGCCCTTGCCCGGGGGCATGATTGCGTTTCCGCCCGGCGGATCCACCTGCGCCGAACCTCCGCCTGAGATCATTCCGACATCGGCGTGTGGCCCGATCACCGCAATGCGGTGAATCCTGGAAGCATCGAGCGGAAGGATGGCCCGGTCATTCTTGAGCAGCACGATACTTTGTTCCGCGATTTTCTGCGCCACCTCCAGACCTCCGATCACGTCGACTACACCCCTTACCGGCGGATCATCGACTACGCCGCAGGCAAACATGGAGCGCAGGATGCGGCGTACGTGCTCGTCGAGTTCAGCTATCGGCACCTTGCCCGACTGCACGGCCTTTTTCATCGTCTCGCCGTAGAAAACCTCGCCGGGTTCCTCGTGATCGAGTCCCGCAGCCGATGCTTTCACGTTGCTATGTGTCGCTTGCCAGTCGGACACAATAAACCCCGGGAACTTCCAGTCCTTCTTCAAGACGTCGGTCAGCAGGTATTTGTTTTCGCAGGCGTACTCGCCGCCCACACGGTTGTAGGAACACATGACCGCGCCGGCGTTCGATTCATGCACCCCAATTTCGAAAGCCAGCAAGTCGCTTTCGCGCGCGGCGCGCCGGTCGATGGTGATGTTCACGGCATTGCGGCCGCTCTCCTGATTGTTGAGCGCATAATGCTTGATGTCGCCGATGACGTGTTGCGCCTGCAAACCCTTCATCACCGAGCCAACCATTTTCCCCGCCAGCACAGGATCTTCGCCCAGATACTCAAACGTGCGCCCGTTCCGCGGTTCGCGGGTCAGATTGATGCCGCCTCCCAGGGACATGTTGTAGCCCTGCGCGCGCAACTCGCGGCCGATCAGCGCGCCGTATTCATAAGCGGCATCGAGATCCCAACTCGCCGCGCCCGCCACATCAGCCGGCAGAGCCGTGGAATAGCGGCCATTCTCGCCACTGCTTCGCACCCCATAGGCCGCGTCCGACATTTGAATCGCGGGGATGCCGAGGCGCGGAATTCCCGGAACGTACCCTGCGCCGCCGTTCGAATGTATGGCCAAGGGACTCATCGGGCTCAGGCCCTGCATCCCAGTGCCGTGCAGCAGAGTGATCTTTTCGTCGATGGTCATCTCCTTCAACACCATGGCGGCGCGTTCGTCGGGCGAAAGCGAGCTGTTCATCCAGGGAAGCGCGGAAGGCTTGTCTTGCGGACTCGATTGCAGCCGCGACGGGAATAGAACACAGGCGAGAAGGACGTTAGCGAGAACAACGATCGCGGACGGCGACCGTCTAGCGCTGGGGGAGCCAGCCGGCAAAATCATGAATTCTCCTCTTACGAGAAATGTCAGAAAAGCCCCTACCAAATCGTTAATGTTAACGTTTTTTCGGGATTCTTGCCGCATTCTTTATCGGGCACCTGACATGCTAACAGCGCCGTCAAGTTCCTGCGGACTTGGCCCTGGACCGTGGCCGGCTTTACACTTGAAGTGTGAAGATTGCGCTGGGACAGGTCAATCCGACGGTCGGAGATTTTGGGGGAAACTCGGCCAAGATCATCCAGTTTTCTCGCCGCGCTCAAGCGGACGGCGCGGGATTGATTCTTTTTCCCGAGCTTTCGGTGTGTGGCTATCCGCCGCGCGATCTGGTCGAGCGGCCGTCATTCGTCGCGCGCAACCGTGAAACCCTGGACCGGATCGCGACAGAAACGTCAGGCATCGCTGTCATTTGCGGCGTGGTGACGCCGGCCGACTCGGAGACGGGTAAAGCGGTACGGAACTCCGCCGCGCTGCTCATGGACGGTAAAGTCGCCTTTGTGCAGTCGAAAATGCTGCTGCCTACCTACGACGTCTTCGACGAAATGCGAAATTTTGCGCCCGCCAAAGCGCAGGAACTATTTTCCTTCTGCGGCAACCGCATGGCCCTTACGATTTGCGAAGATGCCTGGAACGACAAGCAGTTCTGGCTGAAGCGGCTCTACCCGCTCGATCCCGTCGACGCGCTGATTCGCGCCGGCGGCAACTTCGTTTTGAATATTTCGGCGTCGCCTTTCTGGATCGGCAAACGGCAACTTCGCCGCGACATGCTGGCCAGCATCGCGCGCCAGCACAAAGTTCCGGTGGTGATGGTGAACCAGGTCGGTGGCAATGACAGCCTCGTATTTGATGGCTCCAGTCTCGTGCTGAACGCCGAGGGCGCGGTCGTTGCGCAGGGGCGATCGTTCGAGGAAGACTTGGTTACCTTCGACTCGAAGACGCTCACCGGAGAGATGCACGAGCAGATCGCCGGCGACGAGGCCAGCGTCTACGGCGCCCTGGTGCTGGGCACGCGCGACTACATTCAGAAGTGCGGCTTTCAGAAGGCGATCATCGGGCTAAGTGGCGGCATCGATTCAGCGCTCACCGCGACCATCGCCGCCGATGCGGTCGGTGCGGAGAATGTAATCGGTGTCGGTATGCCGGGGCCATATTCTTCGCAGGGTTCCATCGACGATGCCCGCACTTTGGCCAAGAATCTTGGCATCCGGTTCGAACTGCTTTCGATCAACCAGGCCTACGAGGCGTACCGGGAGACGCTGCGGGATGTTTTCAGCGGATACAAGGAAGATGTCACCGAAGAGAATCTTCAGTCCCGCGCCCGCGGCATGATTCTGATGGCGCTTTCCAATAAGTTCGGCGCCATCGTGCTCTCCACCGGCAACAAGAGTGAACTGGGCGTGGGTTACTGCACTCTCTATGGAGACATGGTGGGCGGGCTCGCGGTGATTTCCGACGTTCCGAAAACGCTGGTCTACCGGGTCAGTGAGTACGTAAACTCGCGCCGCGAAGTGATTCCGCGTGACACGCTGGAGAAGCCACCTTCGGCTGAACTGCGTGCCAATCAGAAAGACAGCGACTCGTTGCCGCCTTACGACATTCTCGATGCCGTGCTCGAGGATTACGTGGAAGAATCGCATCCGGCCGAACGCATCGCTACCGAGCGGGGCATCGACATTGAGGTAGTGCGGCGCGTGATCCGGATGGTGGATCGCGCCGAATACAAGCGCCAGCAGGCGGCTCCCGGGCTCAAGATTTCGCCTAAGGCTTTCGGCTACGGCCGGCGTTTTCCGATTGCGGCCAAGAACGAGGTTTAAACAGTCTTCCGTTCGGCGTTATATATTTCATACTTCACCAGGCTCAAATACACAGGTTCAACTTGAAAGGAAACCATGCGCAGTTCTACTAAGTCAGTTCGTATTCTTATCCCGGCCTTATTCTCGGTTCTAGCTTTTTTCTCGTCGACGGCGGCGCAGACTGCCCCTTCATTAAATGCTCCCGCCAAGCCCGCGGCCAAACCGGCGGAGAAATCGGCAGCCAACGACGCAGCGACGGTTCTTCCGTCGGAAGCCACGGTTGATTCTTTCTTGAAAGCCACTTTCGGCTATGACCCGCAACTGACATGGAAGATTTCCTCCATCGTGCCCGCGCCGGTGCCGGGACTCGCCGAAGTTTCGGTAGTTCTCGCCAGTCCCCAAGGTCAGCAACTCAGCCGCTTCTTCGTCACCGCGGACGGAGCGCACGCCTTGACGGGCGACATTATCCCGTTCGGGGCTCAGCCGTTCGCCCCTGCGCGCAAGGCGCTGGAGAAGGGAATCACGGGACCCGCTCGCGGCCCCAAGGATGCGCCCGCAACCATCGTCGAATTCGGCGATCTGCAGTGTCCCGCCTGCAAAGCGGCCCAGCCTGCAATCGAAGCACTGATGGCGGCTGAGCCCAATGTGCGACTCGTATTTCAGAATTTCCCGTTGGAAATGCACAACTGGGCGGCCAAGGGCGCCGCTTACGCGGACTGCGTGGGCCACGCGTCGAACGAGGCCTTCTGGAAATTTGTTTCCAAAACCTATGAAACACAGGCCGACATCACAGCCGAAAATGCCGACGAGAAGCTCACCGCTATCGCTGATGGAGCAGGTGTAAAAGGGGCCGACATTGCCGCCTGTGCTGCCGCGCCCGATACGAAAGCTCGCGTGGATGCTTCCTTGACGTTCGGCAAGTCCATGGAAGTGACCAGCACACCGACTTTGTTTATCAACGGCCGGAGGATTGGCAACATCAGCAACATTCCTGCCGATGTATTAAAGCAATTGGTAGAGTTCGCCGCAAAACAGTGAGCAAGGACTGACGGTCGGTGGCTTAGCGGTCCAGGTTGCCCTAGCCACTGCCCACCAGGCATCAGCCACTGACCTTATTTCCCGCTCAGCCAGATTTCGCTCGAGGCCCGCTCGTTATTGGCGAGAACGTGCGGGGTGACCACGATGATGAGTTCATCCTGCTCGTCGTCGCGGGTATTCTGGGCCGCGATCTGGTTCAGGCCCGGAAGAAATCCAAAGCCCGGGATGCCGGCGAGCGAACGCTGTTCCGTCAGTGTTACCTCTCCGGCAACCGCCGCGGGTTCGCCGTCATTCAGGTTGATGCTGCCTTTGTATTCCTGATTGGAAATCACAGGCACGCCATTCGAACTTTGTCCGGTAAGCGAGCGCACTTGCAACTCAAGTTGCAGGCTCACTTCTCCATTGCCATGAATGGCCGGCTTGACCTGCACATTCAGTCCCAGATCCTCATAGCTCACCGAAGGAAACGGCGCCTGGAAGCTGTTATTCCCGATCACCGAGGCAATCGCCGGCGAATTGAAGATAGGAGCGAAAGAAGCGTTGAGGATGGGATAACGGGTTCCCAAGTGGAACTTGGCGGCGTCCCCACCATCGGCGGCGCGCATGGTGAGATGCTCCAGACTGCGCACCCAGGATTCATTCACGGAAAGATTTGCCGCCAGATGATCGAGGCTGAGTCCCATGAAAGTAAGACCGCCGCCGAAAGTCGCCAGTGGATTGCTGAAGATGGAATTTCCTTGACCGCCCAACTGCGCAAGCAGAGTGGAAATTGCGGTGCTGTTGGCCTGGTTGATGCCTCCGGAGGAAATCAGCTGATTAATGAGCTGCGAAATGTTTTGTCCGCCCAGGCCGGCCAGAGCTGCTGCGGGAATGTTGAAAAGATTAAAAGTGTTGGGCACGTGCACGCCGACATTTTGTGTCAGCTGGTGGCTGATCTCGTAGACGTCAATGTCGAGCATGACCTGGGGATGGTCGCCGGTGAGTTGCGCCATCAGCTTGGCGCAGGAGGCGAGAGTGGGCTGCGGAGCGCGCACTTCAATAATATCGCCAGTCGGTCCGGGGTTGCTGACAAAACGCGCCTCCAGCACATTCTTCAGGGTGTTGACAATGTCCTGCACTTCCGCAGTCGTGCTGTGCGGCGGAAGAATAAACGTCTGCAGCGACATGCGGTCAAACTGCTTGTGATTCTCGGTACTATCTTTGGCCACGAAGAACTGGCGCACGCCGAGCGCAGTCCACATCGTCTTGCTCACATCGCAAGCCAGTTTCAGGGCGGTTTCGAAGTCCGCATCATCGACGTAGAAACGCACCTGCTGCGAGGTCACCGAGTCGTCAAATTCCACGGTCATGCCATAGGACGATGCCAGCTGAGCGAACATCGCGCGCACGTCTCCGCGAAACTGGAAGCTGGCCCGTTCCTTCGTGGGTTGCAAGTGGATTTCTTCGGAGTCTCCTACGGTCGAGGCCGCTCGCAGGAGTTCTTGACGAGGGGCGTGCGCACTATCCGCTAGTCGCTGGCGCGCGAACTGATTCCCGGGATCGAGATCGAGCGCCGCTTGAAATTCCTCGGCGGCTCGGGCTCGTTCATCCCCGTACAGCAACTGATTGCCGCGTTCCACGTGCTCGTAGACAAGTCCAGCCTTGGCCAGTTCCCGTGTCTCGAAGAATTGCCCGTTGCGCGGATCCAGGCGGACCGCGCGGTCAAATTGCTCAAAAGCTTCATTGAAGTGCTGTTGCTTTTCCAGCTTCAGCCCGCGGGAATAGGCGTTGCGGGCCTCCTTCGCCTCTTTCTTGGAATGGACGCAGTTGACGCCCCCGGGAATACCGGTACTGCAGGGAACGGGAGCGGACGTTGACGGGTCGTCCGCAGCGGCGTCAGCCGGGATCGAAAGCCCAGCCGCCAGAAACCCTATCGAGAAGATGACTCGCGCCCGTCGCATGTGCATGATTTTACCCTGCGTGCAGCACGTTTGGTTTAGCACGTTAGGTCACCCTGGCGGAAGAACGCCGGAGTTTCGTGTTCTTGCAACCAGCGGTCGAGTTGCCGGACACAGTTCCGTTCCACTCCACTTCCGTTCCACTCAGCTCAGCATCATCCGTTCAATGTGGCGTGCTTTGCCGGTGTTGTCGTCGCATTCGATTACCACCGCGCACAGGCGTACATCCCCGGTTGCTGGCTCAAAGCGTACCGGCATGCCGTTCAGGAACTTTCCCACTACCAATTCTTTTTTCACTCCAATGACCCCGTCGTAGGGCCCGGTCATTCCGACGTCCGTAATGTAGGCAGTCCCATTCGGCAAAACGCGCTCGTCTGCCGTGGGAACGTGGGTGTGCGTGCCCACGACGGCCGTCACGCGGCCATCGAGATACCAGCCCAAGGAAATTTTTTCCGAAGTGGCTTCAGCGTGGATATCCACCAGAATTACTTTGGCCGTTATTTTCTGCAAAAGCTGATCGGCAACCCGGAAGGGATCGTCATTCGACGCCATAAAAATGCGCCCCTGCAGATTGATCACCGCATAAGGCACCTGGCCTTTTCGGCCTTGATACAAACCCCACCCCGGCATGTCCGCCGGATAATTTGCCGGACGCAGCAAGCGTCGCGCAGGCCCGTGCCCATTGCCCTCGACCATCTGGAAATAGTCCACAATCTCGCGCTTGTCCCAGACGTGATTGCCGGTGGTGATGACGTCAATGTTCAGTTCAAAGAGTTCCTCGGCGAGCGCCGGAGTAATGCCAAACCCAGCCGCGGAGTTTTCTCCGTTAGCAACAATCAGATTGATCGCCTGATCGCGGACGATCCCCGGCAGCCGGTCTTTGACGATGGCGCGTCCCGGCCTTCCGAAAATGTCGCCGATAAAAAGAATTCGCATGCTCGATGACTGAATTCGATGGTAACACGCGGCATTTTTGGTTCGTTGAGTCGGATCGCCACCGCCGCGTCGGTAGAGACGTTGCTTGCCACGTCTCTCTCACCATGATCGCGAACGCCGCACGCAGACACGCTGCAAGCTATGTCTCTGCAGATTCGTTAATTGTTCGAAGGCACCAACTCCGCCGTGCGCAGAAAATCATAATTTCCGGCCGGGTTCATCTTTATATTCCGCACCCGGCGCGTGTGTACCAACACGTTGTCCAGATACCAGAGATCGATGTAAGGCAGCTCCTCGGCCAGAATCCGCTGCACCTCCGCATAAAGCGGCTTGCGGACCGCCGGATCGACCTCGCGGCGCGCCCGGTCAATCAGCGCGTCCACCTTCGGATTCGAATAGTAACCGCGGTTCGCCCCATTCGGCGGAAACTTGGCCGAGTGGAACACATATTCGAATATGTCGGGATCTTCGTTACCTCCGATCCAGCGCAGGCTGTAAAGCTGAAACGCCCCGTGAGTCACGTCGGAGAAAAATGTGGCGGGCTCGAAGCTCCGAATGTCGAGAGCGATCCCAACCTCGCGCAACTGCTGTTGCATCACGGCCACGATCAGGCGCGTGCTTTCGTTGGTCGAGGTTTTCATGGTGATGTGAAACCGCACTCCGTTCCCCGACGGATAACCTGCGGCGTCCAGCAATTGCCGCGCTCTTGCCGGGTTGTGCTCGTAAGCTGGTACGTCCCCGTTGTAAGCCCAACTCTGCGGCGGCAGAACGTTGCGCGCCGGCTCCGCCTGGCCTCGCCATAAGTAGTCAATCATCGGCCTGCAGTCGAGAGCATAGGCCACCGCTTGCCGCACTCGAACATCCTTCAGAATAGGATCGCGCAGATTGAATGCGAGGTACTGCACTTCGGTTCCGCGGTCGCGCTCCACAACCAGATTTGGTTCGCGCGACAGCGTGAGCACCATATCGGGCGTCAACGAGTTGATGCCGACATCTCCGCTGCCTTTGCGTAATTCAAGAGCCTCCGTGGTGGCTTCTGGCACCACCGCAAAACGTACGCGAGCCAGTTTCGGTTTTTCTCCCCAGTAATCATCGTTGCGCTCAACGATGACTTCTTTGTCGGTTTCGGCGCTGATAAATTTAAACGGACCGGAGCCCATGGGATGTCGGGTCATCTCGTCGCCGCTACCGGCGGGTACAATGCCAATCGCGCCGTCGGAAAGATTCCACAGCAACGGTGCTTCGGGTTCTTTCAGGTGGAAGATCACGGTGAAATCATCCGGCGCGTCAATGCGATCGACGAAGCGGTAGTTGGCCGTCTTCGTGCTTCGAATTCTTCCTGTGAGCAGAGAGTCAAATGTCCACTTCACGTCCCGCGACGTCAGTGGACGCCCATCATGAAACTTCACGCCCGAATGCAAATGAAAAATGTAGGTCAGGGGATCGGGAATCTCCCAGCGCTCGGCGAGGCCCGGCGCCACGTTCAGGTCATCGCCGCGGCTCAGCAGATCGTCGAAGATCAGGTTATCGATGCGCTCCGACTGCGCGTCGAGCCCCACTCGCGGATCAAGATTGGTAGGGCTCGATTCGATAATCATCACCAGCGTATTGGGATCGGGCTTGCCGGCACAGGAGAGCAGCGGGAAAAGAGCCGCCAGACAAACGAGCGGGAGAAAGAGTTGAGCAATAATTCGTTGAGCTTTAATTCGCTGGGCAATAATTCGCGGACGTGGCGCCGGGTTCACCGTCATTCGCAGCCCAGGCACAACTGGTAGATATTATTCACGGTTCGCCAGTTGCGGGTCGTCGCTTGGCCCAGGAATTTCCGCTCGATGGGATTGTTCATCAGACTGCTCTGGGCAAATCCGTTTGGCAGATGAAGATAAATTTCCTGACCAAGGCAACAGGATTCGTCGGGTGCTTTGGCGAGGCCCTCCAGTTGTTTCAGGACGTCATTCTCTGGACTGGCAGAGAGAAAAATGACGTGGAGCTTCTCGGGACTGATGCCAGGCTGCTTGAGGAACGGATTCATTTTGATGACCTTGCCGAATTCGTCCTGCGATCGCAGGATCGTGAGCGAGGAAAATCCGAAATCGCTGGTGATTTGTTCTTCAATCTTCTTGCGCAGAGCGGCAATAGAAGTTTTCCCCGCCTTGAAAACCACGTTGCCGCTTTGGATGTACGTCTGCACATTCTTGAGTCCGATGGACTCGAACGATTTTCGCAGTGCCTCCATCTTGACCCTTTTGTGAGGGCCAAGATTGATTCCGCGCAGCATGGCTACGTAGGTGGGCATCGGGTCGAATTTGGGTCGAGTTACTAAGGATACGAGATTTTACCCAACACCGCCGGCCGTTTCGCGCCCGTAGCGGATGGAATGTTCGACGGCCGGCGATGCCAGGTTTCATGCGCCAGAATCGCAAACGCCACTGCTTCCTTGGCTTCCGAAGGTAGGCCAAACTCGTCGGAAAATCGCAGCCGCAACCCCAGCCTATCCATCTCGCCCGATAGTATTGCCATGAGCTTTACATTCTTCGCACCGCCGCCCGACACAACCATCTCGCTAAACGCAGGCTTCCGCGCACTTCGACGTCGTGGCAGCAACCGGCGCACGGCATCAGCAATCGAACGCGCAGTCAGAGCCGTTGCAGTCGCCACAACGTCGCGCTCACGGGCGTCCCCGCACAGTCGCAGAAACTTCTCCACGAACTCGCGGCCGAATTGTTCCCGCCCCGCAGTCTTGGGCGGCTTCCTGCGAAAAAAGTCGCCCCGCAATATTTTCGCGATGACAGGTTCAATCCAGGCCCCGGACGCTGCGATCTTTCCGTTCCGATCAAACGGCTGGCCAAACAGCCGCTGCGTGACCGCGTCGATCACCATGTTTCCCGGCCCAGTGTCGAACGCAACAACATGGATTCGAGATGCGCCAGCAAAAGATAAGCCCGGAGATGCGCCCGCCGGAATCGCGGTGAGGTTGGCGATGCCCCCAATGTTTTGAACAATTCTGCCGACGCGCGCGTCCCGGAACAGCAAAAAATCGAGGAAGGGGACCAGCGGCGCTCCTTTGCCGCCCACCGCCATATCCGCGGGACGAAAATCGGAAACTACCGGCACACCCAAACGCGCAGCCACAATCGCCGCCTCGCCCGTCTGCCAGGTCGCCGCCAGCTTGCGCCCCAGGTACGACGCAGGCTCGCCCTGATGATAGAGCGTTTGCCCGTGGCTGCCGACAAGGTCGGCCCTGACTCGCAACTTTCGTTGCGCCGCCACGAGCGCGTCCGCATACAGTTCTCCCAGCAGAAAGTTGAGCCGCGCCAGGTCCGCCACCGAAGCCTGCGGCGCATTCATCGCGGCCAGCACTGCCGCGCGAACTTTCTTCGGATAGGAATACTCCGCGTGCCCCAGCAATTCGAAGCTGGCGGGGGAATTGCCGGCATAGGCAGCGCTCATGTGGACACGGGCGTCTCGCCCGCGACTGCTGGCAGATTGGCTGGACGCAGCGCGGAAGCCCGACCCACCCGGCTCGGCAACGCGCACCAAAGCAACATTGATCCCATCCGCCGAAGTGCCGCTCATCACGCCGGCCACGAGCATGCTCTTTTTCTTCATCCGCGCAATCGCGCATTTTCTTCGCGATTCATATTCTCCAGCCGTACCTGCTCGCCGAATTCCCACAACTTGCGCGACAATTTCCCAACACTCGTCACGGAGGGCGACTTACCCACGCGCATCATCTTCCTCGACTGTCTCTTGAACGCGAGCACGCGCGCGGCCGCGTTTTCAACCTGACCAGCAAACTTCGCGTCTCGTTCCGCCGTCGATACCAACGCTTCATACGCCTGTGCGATGTAGTCCTCACGATGGCAGATCAGACACAAGTCTCCGCCGGCGCGAATGTGTTGCAGCGCAGCCTGCCCGACCGGCGCGGCAGAGAGCACGCCGCCCATCTCAAGATCATCCGACACAATCAGGTTGCGAAAGCCAATGCGCTTGCGCAGAATATCGGTAATCCAGACCTTCGAGAGCGACGTCGGTGTCTGATCGTGCGTCACCTGCGGGTAAGCCGCATGCGAAATCATGACCAACGGCAGTTGACGACGCAGCGTCCGGTAGGGAACCAGATCCTCGGCCCAAAGTTGTTTCAATGACTTCTTGATCAACGGCAATGCGTGGTGGCTGTCCAGCTTGCCTTCTCCGAGGCCAGGAAAGTGCTTGCCGCATCCCAACACGTTTGCCGCGCGCAGTCCGGTAAGAAACTCGCGCGCGTACCCCACCGCTTTCCGCGGATTCTCCGAAACCGCCCGCGAACCCATCACGCCGCGTGAGGCTTCAAACGCCAGATCGAGCACCGGCGCGAAATCGATGTTGAAGCCGAGAGCGCGGCAGTTGTCTCCGATCATTCGACCGTGGGCGCGGAAAAGTTTGCGGTCGCCGGTCGCGAACACCTCCGCCGCCGAAGGCGTAGGTCCCAGCACATCGCGAAAACGATCGACACTTCCGCCTTCCAGATCAACGCAGGTGAACAGCGGCGTGGAGACGCACCTCCGGCAGTCCCGCAGCAACCGCCAGGTCTGCTCCGCGCTCTTGATGTTTCGCGCAAATAGAATCACCCCCGCCGGCTGCAGCCGCGTAAGCAGGGAACTGAGCCGCGCCGTCAGCTCCGCACCGTTGAAACCAACAATTAGAAGCTGACCGATATGGTCAGGAAGGACCGAGGCTCTTCTCGAAGAGGTCATTAAACCCCAAGCATCGTTTCGATGTGGAGTTTATTCCACTTTATCGATTGCTTCAAAATGGTTAAGTGACCAACGACGGAATTGAAACCTGACGACACGTGAAAGCTGTACTCTCCTGCTGGCAGGCCTTTGATTTTGAATCGTCCGTTCGCGTCGGTTTGCGCCGAATGTTTCTCTTTCGAGCCGCCCGGGCCAAAAAGTTCCACGGTCGCACCGCGCATTGGATCGTGAGCGAAGGTGCTCGAGATCCGAACATCGCCTTCTGCCGACCTCACAACCATAGGTTCCGCAAATTTACGAATACTATCAATAGCTGTTTTCATTCAATCTGCTTCTTCAACTCCGCCAGCAAATTCAGCGCCTCCAGCGGGGTCAGCCGATTCAAATCCAGCTCGCGCAACTTCTCCAGCACCGGCTGCGAGATCGGGGTAAAAATCGTGAGCTGCGTCGGCGGAGACGTCGTCCCCGGAGAAAGATGTCCCGTCACCTCGCGCTCCGCCGACTCATGTTCGGCCAGCACCTCGCGCGCCCGCACCAGCACTTCATTCGGCAAGCCCGCCAGCTTCGCGACTTCGATGCCATAGCTGCGGTCCGCCGCACCCGGCTCAACTTTCCGTAGAAAAACGATCCCGCCGCCGGTCTCCTTCACGGAGACGTGATAATTCTTCACTCCCGAAAGCTGCTGCGCCAGCTCCGTCAGTTCGAAATAATGGGTGGCGAATAAAGTCTTGGCCCGCACCCGCGCGTGCAGATATTCAATCGCCGCCCAGGCAATCGCCAGCCCATCATAGGTAGAAGTGCCGCGCCCAACCTCATCCAGCAAAATCAGCGACCGCGCCGTCGCGGTGTGCAGAATCGCCGCCGTCTCCGTCATCTCGACCATAAAAGTCGAGCGGCCGCGCGCCAGATTATCGCTGGCTCCGATGCGGGTGAACACGCGATCGACCACGCCCAGCCGCGCCGAGCTCGCGGGCACGAATGAGCCCATCTGCGCCAGAATCACAATCAGTGCCGTCTGCCGCAGATAAGTCGACTTGCCACCCATGTTCGGTCCGGTCAGCAGCACAATGGTGTGCGAGTTCGTGTTGAGGTAAAGATCGTTGGGCACGAAGCGGTCGCTGCCCCCGGCCAACTCCTGTTGTTCGATCACAGGGTGCCGGCCCTCAATAATTTCCAGAACACCAGACTCTCCAGCCTTCTCAGTGCCATCTGATTCAAACTGCGGCCGGCAATAATTTCGCAACGCGGCGATGTGTGCCAGCGATGCCAGCACATCCACCTCGGCCAGCGCCAGCGCGGTTTGTCGAATGCGCTTGGCCTCGCCTGCAATCGCCGTACGCAACATGGCAAACAACCGCCGTTCGATCTCGACGATCTTCTCCTGCGCGTCAAGAATCTTGGCCTCGTACTCTTTCAGCTCCGGAGTCGTGAACCGCTCCGCGCCCACCAGCGTCTGCTTGCGGTCGTAATCTTGCGGCACCAGATGCAGATTCGCCTTCGAAATCTCGATGTAATATCCGAAAATCGAATTAAACTTAACTTTAAGCGAAGCAATGCCGGTGCGTCCGCGTTCGCGCTGTTCGATCTGCGCCAGCACCTGCTTGCTGTTGCGCGAGAGCTCCCGCAGTTCATCGAGTTCGCGGTCCACTCCCGCTGCGATCACGCCGCCGTCCGTGAAAGTAAGCGGCGGCTCCGGCACAATCGTCTTCTCAATGTGCTCGCGCAGGTCGTTCAAATCATCCAGCGACTGGTGAAGCGCGCCGAGTCGCTGCGAAGTCACGCGTCCCAAGGCCGCCTTGATCGCGGGAAGTTTTCCCAGCGAACTTCCCAGCGCCAGAACATCGCGCGGATTCGCCGTCTCCAGCGCCACCCGACTCAAAAGCCGCTCCAGATCGAGCACTCCATCGAGGGCGCGGCGCAGTTCTTCCCGTGCCACGGTAGCCTGCACGCCCGCTTCCACCGCGTCGAGCCGTCCATTGATTTCGCCCAGATCGAGCGCGGGCCGCAGCATCCACGACCGCAGCAAGCGCTTGCCCATCGGCGTAGCGGTGTCGTCGATCGCGCGGAACAAGGTGACGCCCGCATCCGTCCCGGCGAACAGCGGCTCGATCAATTCGAGATTGCGCACCGTTACCGCATCGAGCACCAGACAGTTCTGCCGCTCGTACCACCCAATACGGTCGACGTGATCGAGCGATCCACGCTGCGTGGAACGCACATAGTAAAGAATCGCACCAGCCGCCGACGCGGCGGCCGCGCGTCCAGAAAGCCCAAATCCCTCCAGCGACAAAACCCCAAAATGATTCTCGAGCAGTGGAATCGCGTGATCCGGCGCGAACACCCAATCATCCAGCGGAGTCTCCGTGCAAGTGGCTCCTGCCGCCCGAGGCCGCGGCCCATGCAGCGCCCCTGGTTGTCTGGGAGCGGGCGACTCGCTCGCTCTGCCGAGCAGAGTTCGGCTGCTCTTCGCTTCAAACAATGGCGCCGCCGAACCATACAGCAATTCCTTCGGCCTCAACTGCTCCAACTCTTCCTGCACCCGCCGCAACGCCCCTTCGCCAGAAAACTCCGTCGCCCGGAACTCGCCCGTCGACACGTCGAGCGCTGCAAATCCCACGCGGTCGCCCACCTGCGCCAGGGCCGCCAGAAAATTGTTATCCTCCGCCCCCAGCGACGAATCCGCCGCAGTCCCCGGCGTGACCACTCGGGTCACTTCGCGCCTCACCAGCTTCTTCGCCAGCCGCGCGTCCTCCACCTGCTCGCAAATCGCCACCTTGAAGCCCTTGCGAATCAATTTCCCAATGTAGTTCTCGGCCGCGTGATGCGGTACGCCGCACATGGGCACCGCAATGCCTTTCTCCTTATTGCGCGAGGTCAGCGTGATCTGCAATTCCTTGGCCGCGACAATCGCGTCATCAAAAAAAAGCTCGTAGAAATCTCCCAGGCGAAAGAAAAGCAGCGCCGTGGGATGATCTTTCTTGACTGCGGCATACTGCCGCATTAGCGGAGTGGAGGGCTCAGTCATCGGCTCGTTCATTAGCTCGGTTATGGGCTCGGTCATCGAGGCGGGGCTTGGCGCGGATTATAACAAAGCTGAGTACCCGGCATGGGCGTCATTGCTCATCGCGCCCCGCAGGAAATCACAGTTGACTCCAGTTCCGTCACGGTGTTCTCTTATCGCATGGAGCTGCGCAAAGATCCCATCACGCGCTCGTGGGTCATCACCGGCGACGATCCCACGGAGGTCGGTCCGCGGCCGGAAGCTGGCTGCCGCTTCTGTGCGGATTCGAAAGATACGCCGCAGGTCATCTCCGCCGTTCCCAACGCGGTCGGCGCTCGCTGGTCGGCGCGCGCCGTGGTGCATCCGACTCCTCTCTATCACATTGAAGGCGAGCCCGGACGTCGCGGCGACGGCCTCTACGATCGCATGCACTCAGTAGGCGCGCACGAAGTGATCGTCGAGAATCCGCAGCACGACCGCCATCTCTGGAATGCCAGCGACGGAGAAATCGAACAATTTCTGCGCCTCGCCGCCGAGCGCATCTTCGACCTGAAGCGCGATCCGCGCGTCAAATACGTCAGCCTTTTCAAAGATTACGGTCCCAGCGCCGGGCAGGAGTTTAGCCATCCCACTTCGCAAATCACCGCAACCCTGTTCGTTCCGCGGCGCGTACTTTACGAACTGCGCGCAGGACGGGAATATTTCGTCGCCAAAGAGCGCTGCGTGTTCTGCGATATCCTCAACCAGGAGGAGCGGCAAGCCTTGCGAGTGCTCGAAGCCCGTGGCGACTACGTTGCCCTTTGTCCCTACGCCCCGCGCGTTCCGTACGAAACCTGGATTCTCCCGCGCACCCACGAAGCCTCTTTCGAGCGAACCGGCCTGGCTCGGGGAGTGGTGCTCACCAACCTCGCCGCGCTGCTTCGCCGCACTCTCCAGCGGGTGCGCACCATAACCGAAAACTTCCACCTGGTTTTGCATACCTCGCCCAACAGCACGCATCCCTCAAAGAACCTCGGCTATTGGAAGACGCTCGACGAGGACTACCACTGGCACATCGAGATCCTGCCGGTCGTGACCTCGAAAGCGCGCTCCTATACATTCAAGGAAGTGTATTATTCGCCAGTCAGCAGCGAGAGCGCCGTGAAACAATTGCGCGAGGCGAAAATCGACGGCTGAAAAGCGGTAATCAACAGCAAGTATCCGAGCCTTTGATCTTACAGACCACTCGCCACGAATCACTGGCCACTGAATTTCAGGAGACCCAGCGTGAAACGTCTGCTCTGCAGCGTCGTGCTAATTTCCATAAGCTTCGCCCAGACGTCGAATCCTCAAACAGCGAGCCCTTCTGCGGTCACGCAAGAAAAACAAAAAGTTCTCTGGCAAAAACTCGAAGCCAGCATCCACGACATCGACCAGCATCTCGACGGCGTAATGGGGGTCGCCCTCGAAGACCTCACCACTGGAGACCAGTTCCTTCTGCACGAAAATGAAGTCTTCGCCCAGGCCAGCTCCATCAAGATCGCAGTGCTGGCCGAGCTTTACCGGCAGGCGCAGCAGGGCAAACTCAAGCTCACCGATCTCTACACCGTGCAGGCCTCCGACCTGGTCGCCGACAGCAACATCATGGGCGGCCTCACTCCCGGCATCACCCGCTTGACGCTGCGCGATCTTGCCACCATGATGGTCGCCGTCAGCGACAACTCGGCCACCAACGTGCTCATCGACCGCGTCGGCATGGAGAACGTTAACGCCATGCTCGACTCGCTCGGCCTCTCCCACACCCGCCTTCGCCGCAAGATGATGGACCTCGACGCCGCCAAGCAGGGCCGCGAAAACATCTCCACACCCAGCGAAATGATGACTCTGCTCGCCGCCCTCTACCGCGGCAAAGTTCTCAACAAGGAGATGGAAAGTGATTTCTTCACCATGCTCAGCACCGGAAAGGATTCCTGGATTCCGCGCGACTTGCCCGCCGATCTGAAGATTGCAGACAAACCCGGCGAGCTCGAGGCAGTGCGTAACGATTCAGGTATCGTGTTCGTCGAAGGCCGCCCCTACGTGATCTGTGTGATGACCGCGTTTCTTCGCAATGAACGCGATGGCGAAGAGGCCATCAGCAAAGTGTCTCTGGCTGCCTGGCGCATGTTCGACCGCCTGAGCCGGGCCACCGAGTATGGCCGCGTCGTGTCCCCCGGAAACGGCGTCAGATAACGTCCGTATGCCCACCACCGAGGCTCGCCCCAGGGATGACCAGCCAACCATTATTGCCATCTCGGCGCTGGCCTGCATCCTTCAGGATGTTCTGCACGAGGGCTTGGGACACGGTGTGACCGCCTTGCTCAGCGGAGCCCATCGCCTGACGGTGAGCACGGTTGCCCTGCAGTGCGACATCGAGACGCGATGGATCTCGGCCAATGGCACGCTGGCGAATCTGTTCTTCGCCGCCCTATTCTTCCTGCTCCTGCGAAAACCGCAGCGCTACCGGCCGGCGACCCGCTATTTCCTGGTCCTGGCCATGATGGGCAATCTTTTCACCGGCACCGGCTACTTCCTTTTTTCTGGGATCGCCAACTTCGGCGACTGGGCGGCGGTGATCCGTGGCCTGCAGCCGTATTGGGCGTGGCGAGTGGCTCTGGTCGCAGGGGGCGCAGTTTCGTATTACGGCTCCATGCTGCTGGTCGCAGCCGAGATGACGCCCTTCGACCGAAAAGAATCGCCTCCGCGCAGACTCCGCGACCTGTGCTGGACACCGTATTTCACCGACGGCATTCTGGCCGGTCTCGGCGGCCTGCTCAATCCGCTGGGTTTGTTCTACGTTTTGGCCTCTGCGCTCCCCTCTACTCTGGGTGCAAATGCTGGCTTACTCAGCCTGCCCTACACGATGCGGAGCCGCAGCCGCGGTGGCACCGAGTCCCTTACTCCCATTGAGCGTAGCCCGTTCTGGATTGTCGTCGGCAGTGCTGCTTCTTTGGCGTTCGTGGTTGTACTCGGCCGCGGCGTGAACTGGCAACGCTGACGCAACCATTCCCGGCGCTACTGCGTCACTGCTCCACTCGCCTGTGGCTGCGCGAATTGCCATGTGGGGACGGGCGCCCCACCCGTCCGAGCGAAGCGCAGCTTCGCGGTCGAAGCCGGTTACCCCATTTCTCGCGTCTTTTGCGAGAAGTGGGGATTTTGAAGCCAGCTCACAGTAGATAGACTTTTCGACCTTCCTCCGTGGTGAAGATCGAGTTCGCAAGCGCATAATACCCGCATGCCCCCTGACAAGCCCGTCCGCCGCCTGAAGACCTACACCGGCGCCCAGGGCTACGTCTACCAGTACTATTTCGTCGGCAAGCGCCCCGCGTTGCCCGACGACCCCGCGGCCCCGGCCACCGAATTCATCTTCGACGTAACCTCCGACCGCAAGCTCACCTACGCGGTCAGCGTTTTCCTCACCGCGTCAGCCGTCACCGCCTGGAGCGCCACCCACAACCGCTCCCTCAGCGACGCCGAACAATACGCCACCGCCAAAGTCCGCCTCTTCCGCGCCTTCGACGAAGTGGAAGACATAAAAACCACCGGCCGCCGCCTGCTCATCGACAGCGCCCAATTGGAAGACGCCCTCACCAGCCTCGGCGTTGATTAGCCAATCACGCAGCAACAGCCGCCTCGGCTGTCCGGCCAGCGCGCGTAGCGCGGCCGCTCACCCCCCAAACCCTGTCATCCTGAAGAGCGCAGTCTGACGATGCGCGACGCGAATCGTCAGACGAAGTCGAAGGACCTGCGGTTCGCCGGCGCGGCCACCGCCGATGCGGGCCTCTCTGTCGCGATATTTCTCGGTGTCGCACAACCGGGAAGGGCACGAGTTCCACTCGTGCCGCACCGCGATCGCTGAGACTGGCGGCTTCAGCCGCTGAGGTTTGCGTTCGCCAGCCAGTTCCGCCCCCTCTTGTGATCCCGATCACAACCCCCTGTGACCCATGCCATTCGGCGGGCAGAACGTGCCATGCAGAATATAATGTGTTGGGGGGATGTTCCTGAAGTTCCAAGCCCCTCATCGCTTGCATTAAACTCTCTGGACTCTGATACTTGCCTGGCCTATGGCTCTGCTCTGGCTACGTTTCGCGCTGGCTTGCTATTGTGTGGGACTGATCTACGCCTTCGTGGCGCTCGCCCGCCCTAGCGACCTGTTCAGCCGTATCGCGCTGCACGCCGTGAGCGTGGGCATGGTCTTCCACTTCGTCTCGCTGGCCGAAGTTTTCCTCTCAGGCCATTTCGTCTGGGCGTCGGTGCACGACGCGGAATCCCTCCTCGCCTTTATCTCGATGACATTTTTCATGATCGCCTACGCCATCTACCAGACCACTTCGCCCGGCGTCGTCGTGTTTCCCATTGTTTTCTTCCTGACCTTCGTGGCCGCCGTCGGCCAGCAACCATCCGCATTCACCTCGTCTGCGCAAAAAGGATGGCTCATCCCCGTCCACATCGCTTTGATTTTCACCGGATACGCCGCCCTGCTGTTCAGTTTCGGCGCCAGCCTGCTTTATCTCGTGCAGGAACGCCGTCTGAAATCCAAGAACCCCAGCAGCCTCACCAGTTTTCTCCCTGCGCTCGAAGTCATCGACCAGATCGGCTACCGCTCGCTCCTGCTCGGGTTTCCGTTCATGACCCTCGGCCTGCTAATCGGATCATTCGTGGCTGTGACCACCTACGGCCGCATGGATTTCCTCGATCCCAAAATTCTGCTGTCGATCCTGATGTGGGCCGTCTACATGGTGATGGTCATCACCCGCTGGAGCTCCGGATGGCGCGGCCGCCGCGCCGCCGTGCTTGCCACCTGCGCCTTCGTGGCCGCAGTCGTGGCCTGGGCCGCCAACTATTTCTCGACCATCCACAGGTTCGCTGCCTCATGAGTACACATTACGAGGCACACATTATGAGGCTCGCATTTTGAGATATCAGCTCATCGGCGTGAATCACAAAAGCGCGCCGCTCGAAGTGCGCGAGCGCCTGGCCATCCCCGAATCTCGCCTCCCCGACGCTTGCCGCGATCTCGCCGCCCACCCTGGAATTGAAGAGGGAATGATCATCTCCACCTGCAACCGCGTGGAATTGGTCACGCACACCACCAACGGCTCCACCGACCTGCGCGGATTCCTCCACCATCACTTTCATCTCACCGCCGAAGAACTCGACGCCCATCTCTACGAATTCCGCGAGGAGGACGCCGTACGCCATATCTTCCGCGTGGCCTCAAGCCTCGATTCCATGGTCGTCGGCGAAGCCCAGATCCTCGGCCAGGTCAAGGAAGCTTACGCTACGGCCCGCGCCATCGGCGCCGCTGGGGGCCAACTCGATCAACTCTTCACCCGCGCATTCGCCGTTGCCAAGCGCGTACGCACAGAAACCGAAGTGGGCTCTTCATCCGTTTCCATCGCGTCGGTTGCGGTCGAGCTCGCAAAAAGGATTTTCGGCAGCCTGCAGGGCAAGAACGTCTTCATCGTCGGCGCCGGAAAAATGAGCGAACTCGCCGCCCGCCACTTGATGGCCCACGGGTGCGCCAGCATCTTTGTCTCGAACCGCACCTACGAACGCGCCGTCGGCCTCGCGCACAAATTCAACGGCCAGGCCATCCAGTTCGACGACCTCTACTCCACCTGCGACCGCGCCGACATCGTCATCACCTCCACCGGCGCGCCCCACGCGATTTTCCGCCGCGAGCACGGAGAGCAATTTCTCTCCCGCCGCAAGAACAAGCCCATGTTTTTCATCGACATCGCCGTCCCCCGCGACGTCTCTCCGGAAATGGCCAAGCTCGACGGCATTTTCACCTACGACATCGACGACCTACAGCAAGCCGTGAGCAGCCACGTCGCCGACCGCCGCAAAGAAGCCGAGCGCGCCGAAGCCATCATCGCCAGCGAAGTCGAAAACTTCAAAGCCCGCCTCGAAGCCCGCCAGCACACGCGTGACGTTGTGCCGACAATCGTGAGCCTGCAAGACCACCTCGAAACCATTCGCCAGGCCGAAATCGATCGAGTGCGCGGCCGCCTCGGCCACATGACCCCCGAACAGGAAATCGCCGTCGAAGCCCTGACCCGCGGCATCATCAACAAAGTCATGCACACCCCCATCACCACGTTGAAGACTGCCGCCAAAGAATCCGAAGTCACCACCGTCATTGACGTAGTCCGCCGCCTCTTCAACCTCCACGACAAGGAAACCGGCCCCGCCTCGCAGGCCGGCCGTGGAGCATCGTCGAACAAAGAGGCGTTGCATAAAGAGGCGCTGAATAGAGAAGTGCCGAAGAAAGAAGCGGAGCCGCACCACTAATGTCGCCCCGCCCCAAGGATCGCGGCCGTGGTTGATAGGATCAAGCCGGGAAGCTTTGACTTCCTTGAAATGCCACTTCCGCCTAGGCCTCGAGCCCGCCCCGAATGACCCGATCGCTCGACAACGGACCAGCTGCAAGCACCCTCCGCATCGGCTCCCGCGGTTCCCAACTCGCCCTGTGGCAAGCCAACCATATCTCGGCCCTGCTGCGCGCCCGAGGCCACCAAGTCGAAATCGAAATCATCCACACCACCGGCGACAAAATCACCGACGTCCCCCTCGCGATGGTCGGCGCCAAGGGCGGGTTGGGCAAAGGAATCTTCACCAAAGAGATTGAAGAAGCCCTCGCCGCCGGCCGCGTCGATCTCGCCGTCCATTCGTTGAAGGACCTGCCCACCGAACTTCCCCCAGGATTCGAAATCGCCGCCATCAGCGAGCGCGAAGACCCGCGCGATGCCTTCTGTTCTCGCCACTATTCACAAATAAACGACCTGCCGAAAAACGCGCGCGTCGGCACCAGCAGCTTGCGCCGCCAGGCGCAACTCAAAGCCATCCGCCCCGACCTCGACATTCACCCCCTGCGCGGCAACGTCGACACCCGCCTGCGCAAACTCGAACAGGGCGAATACGACGCCATCATCCTGGCCGCGGCCGGCCTGAAGCGTCTCGGCAAAATCGAACTGATCAAACAAATCATTCCCGCCGAAATCATGTGCCCCGCCGCCGGCCAGGGCGCGCTCGGAATCGAAATCCGCGAAGGCGACGAAACCATACGCCAGCCTCTCGAATTTCTGGACGATCCCGCCGCCCGCGCCGCTACCACCTGCGAACGCGCTCTCCTGAACCGTCTCGGGGGCGGCTGCCAGGTCCCCATCGGCGCCTTCGCCGAGGTTCGACAAAATACGAACAACGGGAAATTGCATCTCGAATCCATCGTCGCCGACCCCGACGGCTCCAAACTCCTCCGCGACTCCCGCGACGGAGACGACCCCGAACAACTCGGCAACGACGCCGGCAGCGCCCTCCTCAGCCGGGGCGGCGACGCCATCCTGGCCGCCGTCTACGCCCGTGGCCTGGCCATCCCGCCGCAACCGTAATCGCGAATGATCGCTCGCGATGTGGACCGTGGAGCCCGCGACGCCTCGTCCGGGGAGCAGCGCCCCAGATCCATTGGCCCAGAGCGGTTGCGCTCCCCGGGCGGACGAGGCGTCCGCCCCTCCACAAATTCGACCCCCTGGACTCAAAAGTTTCTGTACTCTGTCTATCAGTCCCATGCCCAACGTCCTGCTCCAACTGGGGGGGGAAGGCCGAAAGAAAATTAGATCGTGTACATACCCGAACATTTCGTTCTAGGTGACCGCGCTGCCGCCCTTGCGTTCATGCAAGCGAACCCCTTTGTAATTCTCGTCTCCGCACACCAAGACGGCCCGTTCGCCAGCCACGTGCCCGTGATCATCCGCGAAACTGGAGACCAACTCATCATTCGCGGCCACGTCGCGAAGGCCAACCCGCACTGGCGGTTTCTCGAACAGAATCCGCAATGCCTCACCATTTTCCACGGCCCGCACTCCTACATCTCGCCGAGCAACTACACCACGCGCGAAAACGTTCCCACCTGGAACTACGGTGCCGTGCATCTCTACGGAACGGCGCGCGTGTTCGCGTCGCCGGAAGCGCTACAAGGCGTGCTCCACGAACTGATCGCCACCTTCGAGGCTGCCTACGCCCAGCAATGGGACAGTCTCGATCAGACCTACCGCGACCGCATGCTCACTCACATCGTCGGATTCGAAATCACCGCGACCAAACTCGAAGCCAAATTCAAGCTGGGCCAGAATCGCACCAAACAGGAGCAGGCCAATATGCTCGCGTCGCTCAGCCAAGCCGAAGACACCGCAGTCACAGGCGTGGCTCGACTGATGGAGCAGCAAGGGATGGGCAAGCCGCCAGAAAAATAGGGAGGATGCCTGTGTGGGGCGGGCACTGTTGCCCGCCAACTCTAACCATGAGCAAGAAAGTTCCAGCATCCACGATTCGCGCAACTACGAATCGCCCGTTGAGAAAAGTGCGCATACTTGTCGGCCGCGCTCGCCATCAGGCCAGCGCTCTCTCCGCCCAATTGCGCAAACTCGGCGCGCAGGTGCTTGAGATTCCCTTCATCGAAATTCGCCAGCCGCGTTCCTACCAGCCGCTGGATTCCGCCCTCAAGAACCTTGCAACCTACGATTGGCTGATCCTGACCAGCGTGAACGGCGTCGAAGCCATGGGGGCGCGGATGGACAAGCTGAAACTCTCCGACAAAATAAAAATACAGGACGCTTCCGGAAAGTTCCGGGAAGGGCACGAGTTCAGTCGGGCCGATATCCGCACAAAATCCGGCGCGGCTTTAGCCGCCGGGGTGCGCCGTCTGCGCATTGCCGCCATCGGCCCCGCAACCAAGAAGGCTATCGAACAGCGCGGCGGGAAAGTCGACGTCGTTCCCAAAGAATACGTGGCCGAGTCCGTGGTGCGCAGCCTGCGCCGTCGCGTGAGAGGGAAGCGCGTGCTGCTGGTGCGCGCCAAAGTTGCCCGCGACGTGATTCCGCGGGAACTGCGCAGGGCTGGTGCTCGCGTCGAAGTCGTCGAAGCCTACGAAACGGTGGTGCCGCAATCCTCGCGAGCGCGCCTGCGCGCGGCGCTCAAGAATCCAAGACAGCGTCCGCATGTGGTGACGTTTACGAGTTCTTCCACGGTACGCAACTTCGTGACGCTGTTAGGAGGCTCACGTGTCCACCCGAGTCTCGACGGAATCCTCACGGCTTCGATTGGCCCAGTCACGTCTTCGACATTGCGTGAGCTAGGGCTAGGAGTACACATCGAGGCCAAGGAGTTCACCATACCCGGCTTGATCGATGCGATTATCGCGCACGTTGAATCAGCGACTTAGCGCCAAGTTATTTAAAACGTTTGACGATGCAACGGACGAGCTGGGCGTGAGGTTGCGGTTACGGCCGCTCACCGGGATGCCGTTTCCGGAGCTTCTGACGGCCTAGGATCGACGATCGGGTCCCGGTTGGGTCCTCTCAGGTCGTTCTGCGAGCAGCAACTCAGGAACGGCCACTTGGAATAGCGTCTCGCTATGTGGAATCAGGAGATTAGCCCTAAGTTATTGATCAGAACGGAGGAACCTTGTGACGAGAGACGAGGCCTTGAATCTGGCCAGCCATTGGGTTGCGGCCTGGAACGCTCATGATCTGGACTCGATCATGACGCACTATGAAGAGGGAATCGAGTTGACTTCGCCGGTCGCAGCCCAGTTGTTGGGGACGTCGAATGGCAAGGTGAAGGGAAATGCAAACTTGAGAGCTTATTTTCAGCGAGGGCTGGAGGCGTATCCCGACCTCCACTTTCACCTGGAGGACGTCCTCTGGGGCGTAAACAGCGTGGTGCTCTATTACAAAAATCAAAAGGGAACGCGCACCGCGGAATTCATGGAGCTGTCAGCGTCTGGAAAAGTCGCTCGCGTGGTGGCGAACTATGGTGCGTAGCAACAGGGCATCGCAACTACGACGACGACGTCTGAAAACGTTACTCGTCACCTACTCGGTCAGCTACTCGGTCAGTGAACAACTGCAATCTGCCGGTTGCACGTGCGCCAGCAGGAAATCGGCGATGCGTTTGTAGGCGTCGATTTGATTCTCCACGCGCGCGAAGCCGTGGCCTTCGTTGTCATAAATCTTGTATTCAACAGTGCCGCCGCGTTTCTTGATGGCATCGACCACCTGCTGCGTTTCTGACTTTGGACAGCGCGGATCGTGTCCGCCGGCCAGCAGCAGCAGCGGCGCTTTGATTTGGTCGATGAAGTTGATGGGCGAGCGGTCTTCGTACAGAGCTTTGTTCTTCACTACATCGCCCATGGTCGCGAGATCGGACTGCTGCAGCACTGGGTCTTCGTTCTCGATTTCCGTGAACCAGTTTACGAAAGGCACGATCGGCACGCCCGCCGCCCACACGTCAGGCGCCTTCGTCACCGACATCATGCTGAGATAGCCCCCGTAGCTGCCGCCCATCACGGCAATCTTTTTGGGATCGAGATGGCCGGTTTGCTTGATCCAGTCGACTCCGGCCAGCACGTCCTGCAAATCGCCGCCGCCCATGTCGAACAAGTTTGCCTGCTGAAATTCTTTGCCGTAGCCGGTCGAGCCGCGATAGTTGGGCGCGAGCACCATGTAACCCTGATTCGCGGCGTATTGGACGAAGCGGTTGAACGAATTCATGCTCTGCGACGTGGGTCCGCCGTGGATGTAAACGATGGCAGCGTTCTGTCCATTGCGCGCCATGTTGTAGGGGACGTAGAGAAACGCGGAGATGGTCCACTTGCCGTCGCGGCTGGGATAGTGCACCAGATGCGGCTCGACCATGTCTTCGGAACGCACGCCCGCGATGAGTGAATGCGTGACTTGATGCGACTTGCCGGTCGCCAGCGTGTACACCCAGAGATCGCCGGGAGCTGTCGGGCCGTTGTGAAGGTAGAGCAAGCGCGAGCCGTCGTGCGTGAACGCGGAGTGGCCGCCAGCGGGCTGGTTCACGCCTTTCGGGATCGAGAGCGCGGTTGATTTGCCGGTAGCGAGGTCGTAGAGAAAGATATCTTCGTTGCCGTCGACGTTGGCGCTGAAGGTGACGTGCTTGCCGTCCGGCGAGAATTCGCCGCCGAGGATTTCCCATCGGTCGCGCGTGAGCCAGGAGATCTTCTTCGTCGCGATGTCGAGCGAACCGATGTTGTCGTAGCCGTTCGCCGCATTCGACGTGAAGAGGACATGCCTGCCATCGGACGAGAGGTCATTGGCAAAATAGCGCTGCTCGCCTTCATGCGGCGTCAGCAGCGTGCTGTTTGCCGTCGCGACCTCTGCGACGAAAATATTCGAATCAGTCCCCTTGGCCTGTTCCTGCGTGAAGACGATGGACTTGCCGTCTTTGGACCAGATGGGATTTGAGTTGCCTTTGTCTTGCGGCGTGTTCGTCGTGAGGTGCTTCACTTCGCGCATCAGCGTGTCGTAGATGTCGATTTCGAACGCGGCAGAAGTTTTCGGCTTGACCTCGTAGGCCAGGTAGCGCCCGTCGGGCGACCACGTCGGACTCATTTCCGCGATCTCGCGGGTGTTGGTTAGGTTGACGACTTTGCCGGTCTTGGGCGAGACCAGAAAAATATCCCACTGCTCGTCGCCGTCGTAGTCGGATTGATAGGCGATCCACTTGCCGTCGGGCGACCACGCGGGCGAGGTCTGGCGCTGGTCGCTGACCGTGAGTTGAGTGGGCCATCCGCCTTCGGCGGGGACAAGCCACAGGTTGTTGCGTCCGCTCATGTTGGAGATGAAGGCGATGCTCTTGCCGTCGGGCGACCACGTGGGACGGCCCACCTGGCGCGTCATGTAGAGTTTTTCGATGGTCAGGCTGCGCGGATCGACCTGCGCGTTGGGCTTGGACGCGATCTGCTTCGGGTCGGTGACTGCCTGGGGCGCAGGCAGGGTCTGGGCTGCGGCAGTTTCGGCGACGACTGTGCTCATGAGTATGACGATAGCAAACGGGATGAAAGTGCGCATGGAAAGTTCGGGGCCTCGCGTGAGTCGAACAGAAAGTTTAGCAGAGGGACGGCGGTCGCTCTGCCCAGTCATCTCCACCTGTCGTGCTGAGCGGAGAGGGAAGTGCGCGGAGCGCACTTCCCTCGGAGTCGAAGGATCCCTACTAGCTTCACGAGCCTGAGTGTTGTTCTCCCCCATTCCCATGGGTGCGATGGTGGCAAGAATCACCGAGGGCGGCGGTGGAGCAGATGCTAGGGTCCCCTTCGGCTTGGCTCAGAGTTTGTGACTTTTTCGAAGTCACCAAAAATCGATGCTGCAAACAAAGCGGTTACGACGACCAAATCGTCGAAAATTCAAAAAAGTCACAAACTCTCAGGATGACAAGGTTGTATAGTGACGTGCCCGGGACAGGAGCTCACGCTTTCGCGTTTTTGTGCATCTCTACCGTGCTCCAGGTCTTGTCGGCGGCGTGGCAGAGATTTTCGAGGGGGCAATCGACGCATTTCGGCTTGCGGGCGATGCAGAGGCTGCGGCCGTGCCAGATGATCTGGTGAGAGAAGAGGATCCACTTTTCGCGCGGAATCACTTTCATCAAATCCAGCTCGATTTTTTGCGGGTCGTCTTGCGTGGTGAGTTCGAGGCGGCGGGAGATGCGGTGCACGTGCGTGTCGACGACTACGCCGACGGCTTTGTGAAACCACGAGCCGAGGACTACGTTCGCGGTTTTGCGGGCGACGCCGGGGAGGGTGAGGAGTTTCTCCATATCGTCGGGAACCTGGCCGGCGAAGTCGGCGACGATTTTCTTTGCGGCGCCGACGACTGATTTCGATTTGTTGCGGAAGAAGCCGGTGGAGCGGACGTCGGGCTGAAGCTGTTCGGGGGTGAGCGCGGCGAAGGCTTCAACGGTGGGATACTTGCGGAAGAGTTCGGGGGTGACCCGGTTGACGTTGGCGTCGGTGGATTGGGCGGAGAGGATGGTTGCGACCAGAAGTTCCCAGGCGCTGGAGTGGGTGAGGGCGCAGGTGACGGCGGGGTAGAGCTGGTCGAGGCGTTTTAGGATTTCGGAGATCCGTTCCGGAGCCAGGGGATTGTAGGCCGTGGATTTCTTCTGGGTTCGGGGCGCTGCCGCCGGGGCTGCGCCCCGTGGACGGGCAAGAGTGCCCGTCCCCGCATTGGCACTTCTTCCCACACGGGCATTTCTGGTCACACTCGCATTTTTCTCCGTGCGGGGAGACTTCTCCACACTGGTGCCTTCCTGGCGGCCGGTGCGGGCGGGCTGGCGGGGAGTGATGCCGCGGGGCATGGGAGAAATATCTTAGCAGAGCTGGGACACAAAACTGGCGGAGGTTGCAGTGTCCATCCGTAACCTGGGGCGTCATTGACTGGGACTAGGGGCGCGGGTAGTCTGATGACAACCCTTCGAGTTCAGATGACGATTTCAAGTTGCGATTTCGGGCGACGAGTTCAGGGAACGAAGTAAAGGAAACCTTGTGGCTGTGAATGCGATCCAACTCGGGCAAGTGTGGCGCAGCAACACCGACGGCCTGGATTACCTAGTCACCAAGGTTTACAACGAAGTGTTTTCGCAATTTGCCATGCTGCGGCCGGCGGGAATTACGGCTCCGGATGCGCCCACCGTGCGCATTAAAGTGACGAAGAGTCCGGAAGGTGCAACGCTTCCCGGGTATACGTTCACCCAGGATGGGTCGTTTTAGGGGAGCTGTCGGCTATCAGCTGTCAGTGGAGTCACACGAAAGACCAACTGCAAGACCGGGGCTGTGCCCTGGGGCATTGCCCCATAGTTTCTCCGCCTTTCGGCCTTTGGAGTGCCTCAATATCGCCGACTGCATGACCTACTACGCCCTTTGCTGACTTCTACGGCACGGTCTGGGTGAATCGCTTCATCCTCAGTCACGTGGTGTGACATGCCGCAGAACTCCCGAGGTAAGTTCGACCGCCTTCGACGCGCAACCGCCGGATTTGCCACCCGTGGACTTGATGGATAGGGGCTTCGCAGTCATTGGCCCGCTCGCCCGCCACCGTAGGCCTCCGATCCGGTTCTTGTTCATCGGCTCGCGCTTTTGCTCCACGCTTCTTTCGGGTCCCGCCTCGCGGCGAGTGTTATTTCCCCTTGCGCTTCGCTATGACTTCACCTCCATTCAGGTTGTCAAAGGGACTTTCACCCTCAAGCTGTCGTACATGCTCGGCACACCAGAAAAAAGCGCCGGGAGGTTCCCGGCGCACGAATCTATGCAAGTGATGTGGACTAATGGTTCATTGAAGATCCCTTAGCCGCGGGTACATCTTTGGAAGTCATGTCAAATGTGAGCATGAACCCGTTTGTTCCCTTGAACTCGTATGCCTTGGCTCCTTCCTTGTAGGTTTCGATTTCGTTCGGCATCATGACAAAACCGTCATTGCGCGGCGTGCCCCAATACTTGACGTTCTTAAGCACGGCAGGCTCGTCGGTCATTCCCTGAAATCGTGCCAGCTTGATCTCTGCCGTCTTGCCGCCATTTAAGGTGGCGTGTGCGTGGTCCTTGTCGAACGTCCACGTATCGATATTGCCTTCGGCGATCTGCAGTGATCTCCACTTCACCGGGAACACATGCCCGATAATTTCCCCGAGCGCCTGCCGTTGTTCGGTGGTAGTGCCTTTGTCGAACGTCACCAGAGCCCAATCCATCTGCCCCTGCGAAAAGTCGCCACCCAGATCCCCATTGATCCAGAACTTGGACCCAGCAAGATCAACGTTGCCATAGTGTCCCTGGTTCACTTTGTAAGCATTGTTGAACTTGCAGAAGTGTTCCATCTTGCCGTTTTCGTGATGAGCTGCCGGATGAGAGTTGAAATAGCACATGCAGAAGTGAGGACAGCTGCACGCCTCGATTGCGGTTGCATTGATCGCCCAATCCGCCGTCTCGCCGGAATGACCGGCGCCGACGGTGAGTAGAGCAAGGACAAGCGGTAGAGCTATTCTGTGCATAGAGCACCCCCAAAATGAGTAAGAGAAAGCCGTCATCGAAGCAAAACCGCCAACATCGACCATTCGTTAAACGCGAATCGGGGTTCATTCACTTATTTGTGTCGCGCCCTTATCGTTCCTTTTGATTGGCGCAGTTTTGTGCGTCGCCCATGCACCAATGAGCGATGGACTAACAACAATTCCATTGTTAGCAAGGATTTCATCGCGAATCCGGTGGCCAAGGCTTTCGACCTCGACTTCGGCTGCGGTGGCAATTCCTAGTCTCTCCATGGCCGGCAGCAAGCTTCGGACTATTTCTGGCAGCATTTTGTACGCCGGGGTATCCGGGCCGGCACCCACAGCGGCATCGAGCCGAAGCGTCGGCGCTGGCAGGCCGGCGCTCTGAAATATGCTATGAAGCTCCAGTCCAATTGTGGCTTGAGCACCCGTGACTCGAAATGTTTGCATGATCCATTCGAGGCAGCGCTGGTAAGTGGGTGAGATGGGGTGAGACTTACAACCGCTCGAGTCGACTTCCTGAAACGCAACGAGCCCACCCGGTCGCAGATCCAGCAACAATTTTCGCAAGGCATCAACAGGATCCGAGTAGTACATGAGAATGAGACGGCCGACCACAGCGTCGAAGTCTTCGTCGAACGTCATCTCCGTTGGATCGCTTTTCACAAACTGAACATTCGAGATTCGCTTACTTTCGGCCCGCGTCCTCGCCCGACTAATTGCAGCAGGCGTCCGGTCAACGCCTATAACCGACCCGGTTGGTCCAACCAGTTGAGCAGCGAGAAATGCCACATCGCCGCTTCCGCACCCAACATCGAGAACACGCATGCCTGAGCCGAGACCTGCATCGCGGAACAGGTGGCGGGTGAATGGATCGAACGCGTGCGCTTGCATGCTTAAACGGTCAAGTTCCCGTTCACTATGTCCGAGTGCGTATTCCTCTAGGCCGGTTTGTTGAACTGCCACCAACGTCGTTCCTCCTATTTTCGCTTTCCTGATTCTTCATTCGGCCACACTGGCCTGCAAAATCGGCTGGGTCGGGACCGTCTCCTGTGAGCCGAAGCGATAAGGTCCGAGGCAAGTCATGAGGGCAGCGGCGATCGCGGCCGCCACAAGAAACAAGATGAGCGGGTCGCGATACGAACCCGCAAAAACCGATGGAGAGCGCGCGGATTGCATCTCACTGCCTCTGCGATCTCACTAGCGGACTTCGGGCCGCTTGCCGAGTGATCCGCGATGCAAAGGTTGGCCGCCGTAGAGACGAGCTGAGAAATCCAGCACCCGGTGGCCATCTGGATCAGCTGAACATGTGCTGGAACGGCCTGGGCATTTGTTGCTGCGGCTTCGCCTTCCATCACGCCGTGAGTTGGCATCGTTGGAGCTGACATTTACTTCTCCTGGTACTCGGGCCATACCGGGTCAAAGCCGTCTTCACTTGTCGCTCGGAAAGCGGCGACGGTCAATTCTCCGGCGCTTCTCTTTCGATACCCTGGCAATCCCCTGATAAGTCATTTGTTCCCAATAGAATGTAGGCATCACTCACTTCGTGAGGTCGTGCTAAACTTTCGAACAATGTGACGTACTCTGATGCCGTCTACCCTCCCACCACTGGTACGTTTCGCAAATTTCGAGGTCGATCTGCGGGCTGGCGAGTTGCGAAGAGAAGGCAGCAAAGTGCGGCTGCAAGAACAACCGTTTTCGGTCCTGACTGTGCTATTGGAATCGGCCGGTGAGATCGTCACTCGTGAAGAACTTCGCAAGCGCCTTTGGTCGGAAGACACCTTCGTCGATTTCGACCATCGCCTAGCAGTGGCCGTAAGCAAGCTCAGGGATGCGTTGCGAGACTCTGCCGAAAAACCACTGTTCGTTGAGACCGTAGGGCGGCGCGGCTACCGGTTCGTGGGCCAGCTGGGATCTACTGATTCACTAGTGGATTCCAAGGGTGGCGTGGGCGAGACGCTTTTGCCTTCCTCTCGACCGTCTGCGAAAGGAGAACTCCCGAAGGTAGCGCCTCTGAGATCGCCACGACCACGAAGCAGCAGGCTGCTCTTCCTCTCCTCCCTTGGATTTGCCGTGCTCCTTGGTGTAATCGTTCTGCCGAAGTTTCTTCACATTCGAACTGCGAAAGAGCAGTCTTTGAGTCCGCGAAGCCTCGCGATCCTGCCTCTGCAAAATCGTGGCCAGGATTCGAATAGCGACTTCCTCGGATTATCTCTAGCGGATGTACTGATCACGAAATTGGCGTATGTAAACGCCCTAAGCGTTCGTCCTTCCGCCGCGATTGAGAAGTATCGAGGGACGACCATCGATCTCCAGAAAGTCGCTGCAGATCTCAAAGTGGATACCCTTCTCACAGGAAGTTTCATTCGAGACGGCGACAGCTTGCGGATTACGTACCAATTGGTTGATGCCAAAACCGAGAAAATTCTAGGGCAAGGAGTGATCGACCTGAAGTATGACAATCTGCTTACCGTCCAAGACAAAGTTACCAGCCGACTGATCTCAGAACTGCAATTGACCTTGTCTCCGACGGAAGCGGAGCGACTGAAGCCGGAAGCCGCGGTTAATCCTCTGGCATACGAGTACTTTCTGCAGGGACTCGATTTTCATGGTCAGCATAAATTTCCGCTAGCGATCAAGATGCTCGAAAAGTCGACCGAAATTGACCCCAACTACGCACCAGCCTGGGCCTACTTAGGAGCGTCATACACTTCTGACGCAGCATTCGAACTTGGAGGCCGCGAGCAATACCGCCGTGCCCAAGCCGCGTACGAACGGGCTTTGGCGATACGACCCCACTTGATTGATGCGCAAATGTTCCTCGCCAACCTCTTGATAGACACCGGGAAAGTTGAGCAGGCGGTGCCGCTGTTGCGCGACGCCTTGAAGACGAATGGAAACTATGCCGCAGCTCACTGGGAATTGGGGTATGCCTACCGATTCGCGGGGATGTTGGACGAATCCGTCGCGGAGTGCGAGCAGGCGCGCCAACTCGCTCCCTTTGTCAAGGGCAACGGCTCGGTGTTAAACACCTATCTTTACTTGGGACAATACCAGAAGTTTCTCGAGAGCCTGCCAGTCGAAGATTCCTCGTTCGTTCTCTTTTACCGTGGGTTTGGAGAATTTCACGAAGAGGAGTTCGACCAGGCTTCCCGAGATTTCGATCGTGCCTACGAACTCGATCCCACTTTATATACGGGGATCGGCAAGGCCCTCAGTGACTCGATTCATGGGCGCAAGACAGATGGCCTGAAGCTCTTGGGCGGCTTGGAGCGCAAGATTCGAGAGCGAGGAGTCGGCGATCCAGAAGGCATATACAAGATCGCGCAAGCGTATGCCGTATTGGGAGATAAAATCTCCGCTATGCGCACGCTGCGCATGGGCGTTGAATCCGGTTTCTTTAGCTATCCGTACCTTTCCAAGGACCCACTGTTGAATGATCTGCGCCACGAACCAGAGTTCGAACAGACCTTAAATACAGCGCGTCAACGGCACGAGGCATTCAAACGCGCTTTCTTCAAATAGAGGTCTGTCGGGCAATTAGCAATGCTTGTAAACTCAAAAAGCGCTTTGCAGGCATCATCTTTTCTGTTGGATTCTGGATTGCCGATAACAGAGGAATGGTTCTATCCGCTAGTCAGGTGGGAAGGTTCAGTGCGTGCGTCAGGCGCATGAATCTCGCTTGATCGCGGATCGCGTCGTAGGTGGGGAATACCATTGCCGATCCATGCCGTTCGCTTTTCCATTCTCTGGAAAGCCGCAATGGGGGGGAGAAAACCGGACATCGTCAACCTGACTCTTGATCGCATTATGACAGTCTTCACAGAGGACCTCCGGAATCGAAGCGTGGATTTCCAGGTTCCCTCTGATCCATGGCCGACACCACTTGGATTCTGCTGCTGCAGCGGTTTGCCGACAATACGTCCGGAATGTGAACTCGGCTTGGGTGCATGTACTCCAGCCCCTCTGCCCGCTTGTCGGCGCTCCACACATCCGAAGCCTTTGGGAATTCTGAAAAGCTCCACCCCGCAACCAGCCTGCGGGGCGTCCTCGCGGTCGAGTTGACCAAAACCTAGTATTCGGTGTGACGGACTATGGGAGCGGTTCAAGAGGATTAAACGTCCTATAATCTCGTGCACGCAACCAGGGAGCGGAACATATGAACGTACAAGCGCAAATCAAGAAGTATATTACCAGCCAACCGGAGCCAAAACGCAGTGACATGCGAGAGTTGCATCGGCTCACCCTTCAAGTGTCACCCGAATGCAAATTATGGTTCTTCGATGGTAAAGACGCCAAAAATCATACTGTTTCCAACCCTACGATTGGATATGGATTTCACACAATAAAATATGCCGATGGAAAAAGCAGAGAATTTTTTCGAATTGGTGTGAGCGGAAACAAAACCGGAATCTCTGTCTATATTCTTGGTCTCAAGGATAAGAAGTACTTGGCCAAAACGTATGGGAACAAACTAGGCAAGGCGAGCGTGACCGGATATTGCATTCGGTTTAAAGTTCTCAAGGATATAAACATCGATACGCTTGAAGCGGCAATACGAGATGGCCTTGCAGCTCAAGAATGAAAAAGGCAAGCTGATGAAATAATTCCACTGTTGAAGGCAAGCAGTGATCGATGTAAGGCGCTCCGTTATACGACCCCTCCCTGATCCTCGCCACAAAACCGACTACAGCCTGTCTCGGAAAATCTTGTGCTGTGAGAAGCTCTAGCGAGGCAAAACCTTAATTGAGACTCGCGTATTCGGTTTGGGCCCGCTTCAGAATGGGAATATTCGGGTCCGCATCTTTCCAGAACGTGAGGAAATCGTGATAGGCGGATTTCGCCCGGGTCTTCTCACCCGACAATGCGTAAGCCCTGCCCAATTGCAGGTGCGCCAATACGCCGATGGGATCGCAGAGAACGACACCGCGGTGATCGAGAATTTTCTGGAATTCCGCGGCGGCTTCGGCGCCTTGATGTGCGGCCAGATAGGCCAGGCCACGGACGTAGGCCGGGTAGAAACTACCCGCTCCCAAAAGAAATTCCGAGCCGCCCTCAATCGGAGTTCCCCCTTCATAAGAAATGGTGGTTTGCAGCAGCTCGACAGCCTTTGAGGGCTGGTTGTGGTTCAACGCCACGAGTGCGCGGATCGTCGGCGCGTACGTGAATCGGACCATCGTGTCCTCGGGGTAGCGCCTAGAGAGGTCCTCCGTCAGTTCTTGAGATCGAGAAACGTCTCCCGAGAAAGCAAGCTCAAAAGCCACTTCATATTCCGCATCCCTGCTCTTTGAAAGCGCAAGTGCGTCCAGGGCTCTCTGCCTTGCGGTGGACACATTTCCGAACAAGGCCTCCCGCATCGCGGCATCTGCTTCGTAAAGTGCCTCGGTATCCCGCCGCTCAGCCTTCCGAGCCAAATCCGCTGCCCGCCGCGACATCTTCCTGGCCTCTTGCAAGTGACCGGAATAAGCCGATACGAACCCTTCGGCGTTGGACATCCAGTCGTCCGCGCCAGGTTTTTCTCGAGGCAGAGCGGCTTCCCGCTCCATCCCTGTCCTGTCGCCTTTCAAGAAGGCAATGACGTATCGCTGGACATAGAAATCAGGGATATCAAGTTTACGCTCGGACGCTCGCTGAAGAGTCTTCTCCGCTTCAGCAGTGCGCTCCAGCGCCAGGTAGCCGCCGGCCAGAAGGCTGTACCCGATAGAAGAGTCCGGGTCGATACCGAGAGCTATTTTGGCTTCCTCGACGGACTCTTCACGTTTGCCGATCGAAGGATAGATACCACCCGCCAACAGTCCATGTGGCAACGACGCACGAGGATAGGCTCGCACCCACAAGTCGCAGATCTGTTGCGCCTTCTCCAGGTTCCCCGTAACCTGCAATTCGTAGGTAAGAGAAATAAAGAACCTCTCCTGGTCGCTGGCATGATCCCGCAATTGATAGGCCTGGTTGGTATTCTGCGCGGAAAGGATGGATTCCCCGATGTCTCCGTACATGCGCCCGAGCGCCGCGTAAGCGCTGGCAAAGTTGGGGTCAATCTCGATGGCGCGACTGAAAAAGGGCACTGCGGCCGCCGAACCAGTGGAAGAGGCAACCTGCCAGCCGGCGCTGTAGGCTTTCAACGCCTCTAGTGAGGGCGTCGTGGCTTCGGCGAGCGGAACGTCGTACTTCTTGACCGTGGTGAGTGATTCGCCGACTCGGCTTCTGAATTTGCTGGCAATTTGGCCAAGCGCATTCAGTACGTCCTCTTTTCGCGCCGCTTGCACCTGTTGCTCAGCCAGAACATCTCCGGTGCGACAGTCCTCTGCGCGTAATCCCAACACATACTGGCTGCCGAGGCTTGCAATCGAGCCGTCGAGAACGGCCGCGCTCGCAGTTCGCTCGCAGATTTCCCGGGCGAATTCTGGAGTGAGCCGGGCATCGGCGGGCTTGCCCATCAGCTTCAGTACCTGCTGGATGCGCTGCTCAGAGATGATGCTGAGGAAAGGCGACTGCTCAAGTTGCACCGCCAAGCCTTGCCTCAGTGTTCCGTCAAATACGGAATCGCCCGTCGTGTTACTGAAGTCAGCCAGGACAATCGTGTCTTTGTCGGTAAGCTTCGGTGTGCGGCGGAAATAGAAGTAGCCACCGACTGACAACGCCAGCACCGCCACGATAGCGGGAACAATCACCTTCCGGCGCTTTCCAATACTCGTTGAAGCAGGCGTTGCTCCGATGGTCATGGGCGCGGAACGAGTAGCAGCACTCGGACTCGAACTCGAAGCTGTTTGCTCCTGGTCGGACGCTTTCACCTCTGGAACAACCACCTCGGATATCTGGCCTATGAATCGGTAACCTCTCCCCGTAACGGTCTGGATGAAGCGCGGTTGTTCGGGATCGTCTTTCAGGACTTGGCGGGTTTTCCGGATTGCCGTGTTGATCGCGTTATCGGTATCGAGGAAGGCGTTCTTGCCCCAAAGCTTTTCGATGATCTCTTCCCGCGTTACCAACTGGCCCGGGCGCTGTACCAGCAGGAACAGGACTTCCATGGGGATTCGTTCCAGCCGCAGCGTACGCCCAGAGCGACGCACTTGGTAGGAGCGAAGGTCTAGTTCAAAATCCTCAAATCTGACCAGGTCTGCAGCCACGCTTGAGCTCTCCACCCATAAGGCTGTGATTTTACATCCCTTCTTGCCCGGTCCATAAGCTCAGACTTCAGCTCGGAGTACAGAACCAATGCAGGTGAATACATGATTCTTCAGACCTTCTCCATTGCTTGTTTGCTCAAACTGAAACATCATGCGCCCCAGCGTGAAGACAACCCGAGCACGATCCGGGCACAGTCCTTGATGGGTTGATTTCTACCAACGACCTTGCTTTTGAATGGCATGCGTATGCGCCGGGGAGCAATGCGCGGCCGCAACCGCATGATCCGGGTAAATCTGCAAAGGAGAGCCACAAATGAAGACACAGAAAGTTGTCAAAATGGCAGCGGCAGCTCTCTTGACGCTGGGTATGCTTGCACTAACGGGACGGTTCAGCACTCCGCCGAGCGTACAGGCGCAAGACAACCACCAAAGCAACCACAAAGGCGACGGTGAGGCATCCCTGGTTCGAATCGGTTTCGAGATAGCGCCGGTCCCGCTAAATCTAGCGGGGAAAGACCCCTGGAAGGTGGGCTTGGGCAGCTTTTTGGTGAACGCTGTTGGCGACTGCAACGGTTGTCACACCGGCGGAGGACCCCCAAACTTCAATTACGCTGCAGGGGGAAACCCCTATTTTGGCCAGCCCACAAAAACCGACCCGACCACCTACCTGGAAGGCGGCACCGATTTCGGTCCGGCCGTCCCGCCGGTACCCGGGGTGTATCCGCCACCAGATTATTGGCTACCCTCGGGACCATACGTCGGGCCAGACATCATTACGCGCAACCTGACGCCGGACCAAACGGGACGAGCAGAAGGTGGCCGCACGCTTGAACAATTTAAGGAAATCCTGCGGCATGGAACGGATTTCGACAGGATCCATCGGACCTGCTCGGAACCTCCGTCAGATCCGAATACAGCAACCTGTCTTCCGCCTCCCGTCGATGGCAATCTTCTCCAGGTGATGCCATGGCCGGTGTTTCACAACCTGACCGACCATCAGATCGAAGCCATATACGAATACCTGAGTGCAATCCCTTGCATCGACAACACAACGAGCACGCCGCCCAGAGGCGCTCCTAACGAACTGCGCAACGATTGTGGGGATGACCAAGGGGTTGCGGCAGACAACGCTTCAGGTGCGCCACCCAGGACAAGAAGGCAGTAACGGCATTTCGAACAGTGGGAACCCTTGGCAGTGGCCGGCGGTTCCCTTTCTACGCCACCTCACAAACCGTCGCCATTGGGGACACGAAATGAATTGTGCTGGAGGCTCGTTCCTGTCAACAACAGCAGTTACAGCACTAAAGCCGAGCTCGTGGTTACGTCCAAAATACTTGCTGTTTGCTGCCATAGGGCTGATGTTGGTCTACGTGATCCCTCACGATGAGGGTTTCCTTGTGCATCCTAAGGATCCAATGTGGCAGCACTATGAACCCTTCAAGTGGTGGCTGTTACCACATGGAATCGCCGGTGCGTGTTCTCTACTGCTGGGACCGATGCAGTTCTCTGACCGTCTTCGCCAGCGTTTCAGAAGATTACATCGTGCGGTCGGGCGAATCTATGTCACAGGCGTGTTCGTGGCCGCGCCACTTGGCGCTTACATCCAGTTCTTCCAGGAGCGCATGGGCGATCCCCGATCTTTCAGTATTGCCGCCGCGGTGGATGCCACGTTGTGGATGACCACAACCGCGATTGCCATGGTCTTCATTCTTAAAGGAAAGGTTCAGGAGCATCGGCAATGGATGACTCGTAGCTTTGCGGTCGCACTGGTTTTTCTTGAGGGGCGAGTGATCGGCGGCGTGACCGGGTGGGAGAATCTCGACCCGAAGGCGAACGAGACCATCGTTTGGGCCTGTCTTGCCTTCTCGATCCTGGCGGTGGACCTTGTGCTTCAGTGGGAGCAACTGGGGCCCTCCCGCTCAATGGTTCGGCACCGCTCGCCCGCTTCTTCTGAGCGGACGCTCGAAGGTCCTTTGAGCAATCCAGCAGCGTCTGCTTGCAGTCCAGAAAAGGAATTCCGAACGCTCAAGGTAGTTCCGAATGGATCGCTGGCAACCTGGAAGCACTCTGATCGGCAATCGAGCTAGATCGGTAACAATCAGTCTTAGTGCAAGTCGGCTTATCAGAAGCTTTGCTAGCGATTGCGGGTGGATCTGACGGGCAAGTCTGAAGTTAGGGACGAAGACGGCCCACGATTCGGCATGGAAGTCCGTTTCTGACAGCCAGCATGTTCCCACCTGTCGGTGTCGGAGCCATGTTCACGAGGCACGCCATTTCGCCAGTTGGAGTAGTCGATTGCGCGACTTTTCCGCAAGAGCCTGGGCAATCTGATTCCCCGAATAGGGCGTTTGCTGGAAGGAGAGATGCGGTTCGATCGCCCGCTGGATCTGGTGAAGCGCGAAACTGAATTCGCGACGGACTACATGGCCCCCGCGCCGAGAGTGCGGTAGCCCGAGAGGGAAATATCGCGCCCGATGCGAATCAATGTTTGCGCCGGAAGCGGGTAAGAACTTTAACATGCAGCCAAGCGCGGGAACTCGCGGTGGTCATGCTTGGGCACGTGGCCCCGGGGCTGCACCCCCGGGACGGGCAAGAGTGCCCGTCCCACACTGCTCGTCCCCACAACTGCTCGTCCCACGCTTGAATCCACACTTTTTCCGATACACTCTTGCTAGTTCTTATGACGGAAAAACTCCTGGCAGTTATTTTTGTGTTTATTAAGTCGGTGATCGCTGCGACCGGCTATGGCGGGATTGCGCTGCTCATGGCGATTGAGTCGGCGTGTATTCCGCTGCCTTCGGAATTGATCATGCCGTTTGGCGGATACCTGGTATTTGAGGGCACGTTCAAGCTGCTCTGGGTCGCGACGGCGGGGGCGATCGGGTGCAACGTGGGGTCGCTCGTGGCGTATGAGATTGGATGTTACGGTGGGCGTCCGCTGGTGGAGCGCTACGGGCGCTGGATTCTGATGGGCAAGCGGGAGCTCGACTGGGCGGACAGGTTTTTCTCGCGCTGGGGATATCTGGCCGTGTTCTTCGGAAGGTTGTTGCCCGTGGTTCGGACGTTCATCGCACTGCCGGCGGGCGTGGCCCGCATGCCGCGGGGAAGGTTCCACGCCTACACGTTTCTGGGATCGTGGCCGTGGTGCTTCGCGCTGGCGTATTTCGGAATGAAGCTGGGTGAGAACTGGCGCGCGCTGGGAAAATATTTTCACAAGTTCGACGCGGCGATTGCTGTGGTGCTGGTGGCGGGGGCCGCGTGGTTTGTGTGGAGTCACTGGCAGAATAGGATCAGTGGCCAGGGGGGAGGGGGCAGGGGTCAGGGGTCAGTAGATTCTGTTCGGCGATAACAGTCTCGTCAATGAGCGCGACTGGAAAACTTCGCGTTATTCAACTCGCGTGCACGGGGACAAGTCCTGTGGAGACGACTTCCTGACTTAGCCGCAGACCGGGAAAATTGAATTGGGTAACTCATCGTTGGCGAGGACGCGTGCCCGAAGACTCTACAAACGTGCTGCGTACAGAGCTGGGAACGATCAAGCGGAAGGCGATGCGCCGGTCCAGGGAGCCCGGAACCCGGCTGCAGGTGGTTGGCATATGGATGTTTGTTGCGCTGCTGGCGGCGATTACCGGATCGGAAGTTGGCTGGCGTCTTTTTGAGATTGTCTCCGCGGCGAGCGTGGCGTTTTTCGTGTGGCCTTTTGTGCAGGGCCCATACCTTCTGTATACCAGACACTGGCTGCCGCTGCGCGCGGATTACCGAATATTCGACGGCGATCTGCGGGCGCAATTTCCGGAGCACCGGATCGCGGCATTGTCAGGCCTGGGATTCGAATTTGCGGGCTACCTGGTGCAGGAGCCCGGGGCAAGAAAGGTCGCGTTGCGGCTTGCCGTGTTTATCCACCCGGCAAACAAGGATTCGGCGCAGTTAGCGAAGATCGTTTCTGGTTTGAGGACAATCCCGATTGTGGCATTTAAGTCGCGGTTCGACGACGGATTCGCATTTGAAACCAGCGATTCGCAGGCTGCGACGCCTTTTAATCGCGATCCTAATTTCCAGATATTTCAATTTCCGGGTTTGCGCTCGACCATCGACCTATATCGACTGCATTGCAAGATCAAGGAACAGTTTGCTCTCACCCATCGTCCTACGTTGGCGGATAAAGACGGGGAAATCGCCGAGTTCATGGCACGGGCGGAAGTCGTCCGGCAAAGGCATGCTCATGCCGGGGACTACAAGTTGTCGCCTGCGGGAGATCGCTACTTGTACACGCGGAGGGGCGCGATTCGCCACTCCTGGGTGATGGGTTGGCCGGTCAAGTTTTTTCGAGTCATGCGGGTGCACCGCCGGGGTATGAAGGTGGCGGAGGAGCTTGGTCTTCGCATCAACCCGAAGTTTGGGCGTTTGGAGGAATCACTTTCGCCCCGGCAGGCGGCTGTTTCGCGGCGTCAGAAACTATGACGGCAGGGCCAGCTGGGATGCCACGATCTGCCAACGGCCATTGCGCTTCATGACTATATCGGTGTAGACGTAGCGAACCTGGAAGCGGCGACCGGCTTGCTCGACCTCGTCGTCTTCGGAGCCGTGTACGAGGGCTACGTCGTCTCTTAGGAGATGGATTTGGCGGGCCGTGGAGATCATCGAGAGGTAGAGGATTTTGCCAGAAACGAGATTGTGGATGACTTCGTGCTTGGTGAAGGAGTTGCCGGATTCGTTGTATTGGATGTAGTCGTCGGCAAAGATGCGCGAGAGAGCGCCTTGGTCGGCGGCGATTAGGGCACGGTCGCCGTCTTCGAAGAGTTTGTGGATTTCGAGTTCGTCATTGTTGACGTGCATTGCATTACTTTCGAACAAGCGAGAGTTGTCATCCTGAGCGAAGTTGTCGTTCGCGAAGCGAACGGCAACGCAGTCGAGGGAACCCTATAGCACAATCGACTGCATGCAACCGGGCGTTCCGCGGATTTGCTGGACACCGCGAGAACCCCTCTCGATGCGCAGGCCCCGGAGACGCGATCGAGGTCCTTTGACTCCGCGGATGCTCGCTGCGCGAAGCATCCACTCTACTCCGGATGACAATACCTTTCTGATCATGGCAATAACGGGCGAAAAGTATTGTGGCCCGCGGGCGGTTTAGTGTACAAGCAGAAGCACTTTGCAATCTCGAGGAGGATCTTGTGATACGAATCTCCCCTGCTGTCACGTTGCTGCTGTTGTTCGCTGTCGCGCTGCCCGTCGCCTCCCATGCCCAGTCGCCCGCGGCTTCCGGGCAACCGTTTGTGGTGGAGTATTACTACAAGACGAAGTGGGGGCATGCGGATGAATTTTTGAAGCTGTTCAAGAAAAATCATTATCCGCTGCTCAAGAAGGAAGTGGAGATGGGGCGGATGGTGAAGGTCTGGATGGATCAGCCGCGTTATCACACCACTGAAGACGGGCGCTGGGATTTCCGCGTGACCATTGTGTTCAAGAATGCGACCGTGGCAAACGAGCCGTTCGAAGAGGATGCCATCAAAAAGCAGCTCTGGCCCGATCAGGATGCGTATGTGCGCGAGGAGCAGCGGCGGTTTGAGATTCTGGACGCGCATTGGGATTTGCCGGTGAAGATGGTGGAGCTGGACGGGAAGCCTTGAAACCTTTACCACCGGGGGCGCGGGGGGCACAGGGTAACCCATCCACCAAAAGGGGCACTCAGGTACGAAGGTTGGAGATTTACTCTGTGAAACGCCGTGGCCTCTGTGGTTGATCTTCCGGTCGAATCGGCTGCGATGCAGTTCATCCGAAAAGGATGTTAAACGAAGGTCACAATTGGAGGGAAATCCTTTATCAGGCCCATCAAAATTTGGAATTAGACATACGCGGCGGCGCGCCATACTTTAGATTATGGAACCGATCATGTCGTTTGAGGAATCACACGTTGATTTGTTGCATGAGATTGGCGTCCGGCTGGGAACGGCGGACGGATTTCATGAAGTGTTAAGTCGGGTCGTGGAGTTTGCGGCAGGGCTGGTGAAGTGCGATTCCTGCCTGGTGTACGTGCTGGAGGGCGAGGAATTGGTTTTGCGGGCGTCGAAGAATCCGCATCCCGAAGTGGTGGATCGGTTGAAACTGCGCGTGGGGCAGGGGATTACGGGGTGGGTGGCGGAACACGGCGAACCGGTTTCGGTTTCCGGAAAAGCGCAAGCGGATCCGCGATTTCGGTTTTTTCACGAGCTTCCGGAAGATACGTATGAGGCGTTTCTTTCGGTGCCGCTGATGTGCCGGGGGCGGGTGATGGGAGTAATTAACCTGCAGCACCGGCTGCCACATGTTTACAACCGGCGGCAGATCCAGCTGATTTCTGCCATTGGATTTCTGGTGGGAGCGGAAATCGAGATGGCGCGTCTCGATACGGTGAACTCCAATCTCTCGGAACAGTTGCAGACGCGGAAGATCGTGGAGCGGGCGAAGGGGATTTTGCAGCGCGATCTGGGATTGGACGAAGAACAGGCTTACCTGGCGCTGCAGCGGCAAAGCCGGCAGAAGCGCAGGCCCATGAAAGAAATTGCCGAGGCCATCGTGCTGAGCGACGAGGTGAAGGGCGAGTCGCGGTTGCCGGTGCCGTCGTAGGGTCTGCGGCGGGGTGGAATAAGAGGCGCTCCTCAGGCGCCGAAGCGCGGATCGTTCCGCCTAGCAGCACAAGTAAAACTTGTGCCCCTGCCAAAATCTACATTGCACTTGTCGAGAGTCGGCACGCCGCCGCTACTCTAACTCAACGATAATCGGCATAGGGGGACGGGTCGCCCCGCCTCCCCTGCCACACCACCGTACATGCGGGTCCGCATACGGCGGTTCGGCGGATTGAGCTAGGACCGCACG
>Ga0209006_10000037_pt1 | contig 124751 bp, 115 predicted proteins | sample JacPin_JW_Ref_O2_FD_188567 | JGI IMG/M metagenome (GOLD analysis project Ga0209006, IMG submission 188567) | Forest soil microbial communities from Algoma, Ontario, Canada - Jack Pine, Ontario site 1_JW_Ref_O2 (SPAdes) (version 2) | ecosystem: Environmental > Terrestrial > Soil > Boreal... | reverse complement strand
TCTCTTGAACGGAAACAAGACGCTGTTGCGATGATACGGCGAGCATTGGCTGCGCAAGAGATGGTGAGGCTCCTCCCGAACGCGCTCCGCAAGGGCTTCGAGCAGTCGAGACTTGCCGATCCCGGGTTCGCCGACCAGGAGCGTCGTCTGTCCGTTGCCTTGCTTTGCGCGTTCCCAGGAATTGTACAGGAACGTCAGCTCGCCATTGCGCCCGAAGATGGAACCAGCGGTCGCAGCATGAGCGGCCGCAAACCGACTCTCGATGGCGCTTTCTCGGACAGCTTTCCATACCGATATAGGCTCGCGAAAGCCCTTGATGTCGTGTTCGCCGACCGGAGAAAATTCGAAAAAGTCGGCGGTGAGGCGATGGGTCAAAGGGCCGACAAATACGCAGCCAGGGTCCGCCAATGACTGCAGTCTTGCCGCCAGGTTGGGAGTGTCGCCGACTACCGTTTCCTCGCCGGCTGGGCCGACTCCAGCGCCGCCGCCGGTCACCGCCAAACCGGTGGCGATTCCTACGCGAGCCTCCAGCGCATTTCCGTCGGGCTGCTTCAGTTGTCCAACCTTCTCGACGAGTTCAAGACCGGCTCGGACTGCGCGTCCGGCGGCGTCCTCCTGCGCCTGGGGAAAACCGAAGTAGGCGAGGATGCCGTCGCCGAGATATTGCGCGATAAAGCCCTCGTATTTGGCGATCGCCGCTACGCAGGTATCGCGGTAATGTCGCAGCAGAAGGATAAGATCTTCAGGATCCAGCCGTCCGCCGAGCGCCGTCGATCCTACAAGATCAACGAAAACCACGGTCAGCTGTCGGCGTTCGACACCCTGAGCCGGCAGATCCGAAGGTAGCGGCTCCGGCAGCGCCGTCGCGGCGAGGAGCTTCGCTGCGGCCGCAAGGAACTTGCGCCGATGACCGAGCGAAAGACCCAACTTTTCTAGATCTTGCTCGGTCAAATCTGGGACGATGGTCAGATCAACATCGTGTTCGGCAAGAACCGCTTCGTATTTCTCCAAGCCCAAAGTCTGTAACCACAAGCGGATATCGGACATCGACATTCTCCCGCTGAGTGCGGAGAGAGACCTCGCGGAGCATTCAAAGTTTCATTCCGGAGGCCGGCCTGCCGCAAGTCTCGTGTTTGGGAATAGAACGCCCCTCGCCACCTTCACATTAGCACAATAAATTGAGCAAAACGGCGACTTTCTCAGTGAGTGAGACAGAGATCAGCGATTCCAGTTTATTGGCCGAAGTGCGCCTTGTTTGTGCCGTTCATTGATAACTTAAATGGCCTGCAGCTTTTGTGGGTTGGCGCGGAAAGCCGCCTTCCAGCGCGGCCAGCCCTCGCTGTTTCGCGCCCACGCAGCCACAAGGCGATAGCTCCGAATGTCCGGCTCAACATTTCGATTGCCCAAAGCTGTCATTCCGCTCCGGCCCACTCGGACCCGGCAGTTCCATAAGTCTCCTTATCCGAACCGCGGATACACGGCCGCTTTTGCGCCCTTAATTCAGGAGAGCTCGCGACCTATCCGATCCCGAGAGATGGCTCCTTTCGGCTTGCCGCGTCGAGCAGCCGTCCGCGCGTTGACCACAAACACGCTCCGTTTCGAACGGACGGCCGGCCCTTTGTGAGGCAATTGTGCGCGTGACTCTCCCATCCATAGTAATAGTGAGTTCCGAGCCGCCCTCAAATGCTGCGGAACGAAATGAGACCCGCGACGTTGTATCGTTGTGTCCGCTCGGCGGATGACCAATCTCAAAGGAATACAAGATGCGCAACCTGCTTTTGGCCGGAACGGCTGGACTTTGCCTCGCTTTCAGCGCTGGCGCTTATGCCGACAGCGCGAAGCCGCATTTCGCGACGGCGCTGCCGAATTTCTTTTCCTCGCGCTCCCCGCTGCTAGCTGCGCATTATGGATACGACGATCGAGACACGACGCAGATGCCGACCGAGAGCGAGGCCGCTTCGCAAGCGTCGGGCAATGACTATTCCGGTAGCTGACGCTGGCAGCCCCGGGGCGACCGCGATCGGGCGTCCCAGACCATTGGCGGTCGAAAGGCCGGATTTATAGATTGGGATTCAATTGTCTGAACAGATCATTGCGGTTGCATCGCTTAGCGCCGAATCGAGCTTTATAGAAAATCAGGATTCGTTGCATTCCCCGTTGGGTTTCATCATGACAATGGGGATGGTCCTCGTCGCGGTAGCGGCGATTGGCGTACTGATTTACGTGATTGTATAAGATTCAGCCTGATTTCCATTTCTCGGTTGTTGCCGTTCGACCAAATCCGGGATCTCCAACCCTTAAAGGCGCTCGGTGTTATGATAGGAATAGAATATTCAGCAACCGCTCGCCCTGCTCAAGCCGTATTCCGAATCGACGCGTACGGCCGGAAGCAATCGGTGGAAACATCCCGCAGGTTGTTAGTGGTGCTCGTGGTCGAGGACGAGGCGCTCCTTCGCATGATGGCAATGCAGATTGTCGAGGATGCGGGATTCGAGCCTCTCGAGGCCGCAAACGCTGACGATGCAGTTCGTATTCTGGAAGCGCGTTCTGACATTCGGATTGTGTTCACGGACATCGATATGCCGGGCTCCATGGACGGAATGAAGCTCGCGGCCGCCGTGCGCGGTCGATGGCCGCCGATCGAAATTATCGTTACGTCCGGGCATTACAACATCCGCGCTGACGAACTCCCCACGCGGGGCGTGTTTTTTCGCAAGCCTTATAACGATCGGGAAATCATCGCGGCGCTTCAGCGGATGGCGGCCTAGCTTAAGCCTGACACGTTGGCGCCATTGAAGTATGGCGCGCGCTCGGGCGCGATTTCCTTATAAGCCGAACGGATCAGGCGGCTTGGGGCAATTGCGACGTAAACGTCGCCCGAATGACCGACACTTTAAAGGCGTCCACGCCCGCGACGGTCTCGACCACCGCCTCAAGCTGTTGCGCAAGCGCCGTCACGAGGCTGGTACCCAGTCCCCCCTTTTTCGAGGAAGCGGGCTCGGCCGCCTTTCCGATCCCGTTGTCCGAAACGATGAGACGCCAGTCCGCGCCCGACGTTTCGTAGCTCACCAGCACTTCAGCGTTCGGGTGGCTTTTTGGAAACGCATGCTTGAGCGCGTTGATGACGAGTTCGGTGACGATAAGGCCGAGGCTAACGGCGTAGGCCGACAGAACCGTGCTGTCGTCACATTGGACCTTGAGTACGATCGCCGAGCGGTCGCCGATCATCGAGGCGGCCAGGCTTTCGCAAAGATTAGTGAGATACGGACGAATTTCGATCATGTGGGCGCGACCGGCCGCTGAAATATGCTGTTGCACCGTGGCAACCGACATGACCCGTCGATGCGCATCCTCCAGATGATCGCGGATTTCTGCGGAAGTGACCAAACGCGCCTTCATCAGCAAAATGCTGGCGATTATCTGCAAGCTGTTGGCGACCCGGTGTTGGATCTCCTGAAGTAGTACGTCCTTTTGCAGCAGCAACTCTTCGGTTTGTTTGAGCAGCGTCGCCTTTTCACGCTCTATCACGCGGCGCTCAGTGACGTCCTCAAAGGCAAGCAATATGGTCCTTAGACCCGCACCTTCGTCGAAAACCTCCCTCGCGTTTAGAATCAAGTCGCGCTTGCCAAGCCCGGGAAACATTGCTTCCGCTTCGAAGCCGTCCACGAACTCGTGCGTGGCGGCGACCCTTTCCAGCAAGCTCCGCAGGGCGGGAAGGTTCAACTGAGCGTCGACGAGAGCGAAAATCGACCGCCCGATGACTTCGCTATTGCTCACCCGGAATCTTTGGTAAAAGGAGCGGCTGGCGGCGACGACGGCAAAACTGCCGTCAAGCACGAGCAGCGGCTCACGCACGGTATCCACAATAGCCTGCGCCAGCACGGATGCCGTGTTAACGTCCTTAAACGGATCGGTTACGATTTCCGCAATCCCTTCGAAAGGCCGCTGTTCCGGGCACGCCACGGCGCACCGTGATCATCCGGCCACTGGAATCTCGGTATCTCAGCGGAAGGTCTCGCACGTAGCAACCAATAGTGTCGGGAGCATGGCGCGTAGGATGCCCGACAGAAGAATATCGGTGCATTTAAGCGAAGGCTCTTCCATTGAGGTTGATCCGCGACTTCGATTGCCGCCAACTCAACAAACAATCGCCGAGCAATTGATCGACGCGGCGTCAATAGTACAAATGCTTCCGGGCCTTCGCCACAATCGTGATAGCGATGCCGAACGTCTCTCCCCTGGCCACGAGTTGGAAGGGGTCTTGTGCGGCCACAGGAACCTGCGAGAATCATCTGAAGGTTTTTGAAGCGGCTTGTTTCCACGGCGAGAGGACAATATCCTCTACGCTTCGGCTCTTGTTGAAAATGACCCCGTTTATTCCGCGCTAGGCGGTGAGTGAACGGGCGACCTCGATCCGGCTACTCCCTCGGCTCTCGAACAGCAGCCGAGATAGACCTCTAGTGCACTACATTTTTCTTGCTCGCGAGGTCGGCTGGTTCCATAGGTCACCTTACGCGAGTGACAGCAAGTTCCGGCGCAGGCAACCCCTGCTCCGCGTCCGGTTGTCGAGCCACCCGTTCAGCGCACAGGCGAGATCGGACAATCTCAAAGCCCCGCGCAGCCGCGTAATGAGCGATCGCGTCGGCTTGGTTTTCGGTGCTGTATTTCTGATGCTCAGTGGACATGCGCACATATTGTGCTGCCCGAATCGGAGGGCGGACAGAATGCGCTTTAAGCTCTAGCCGGTCCTCGATCATCGCTCATCGCCACTGTCGAGCCCATTGTGCAATCGCCAGGACAACGTGGTTCCGGAGAAGGCTACGAGGAGTTCGACGGAATGTCTTCGACGAAGAACGGCCGAAAACTTCGGTCAAAATCCGGAAAACCATTTCCAAGTTCGGCGGTCCGGCTTGGACCAGTAATTGTGGCGGCGATTGCGGAGGCTTTGAGGGCGGAGTTTGGCAGCACAGCGGGCGCAGCCAAGAGAATTGGCCTAATCACGGCCCGCAACGAGCGAGCAGCGCGTAACTGGCTTTGATGCAAGGAATGGCCCGAGCGCCGAGAATCTGATCGCCTTAATGGGTCACTCAGATCATGTGCTGCGCGCGGTGCTCGGTTTGGCCGGGAGAAGCGAATTGACCCTGGCGACCGATCTCGCCGATCTCAAGCAGATGGTTCGTCGTTTGCTTGAGCGTCTTGAGCGGACCTAGCACTGCGGGTCGGGTCTTCGTCATCCGCTCTGTCGCGCCGTGATCATAAGGAGCGAGCGACAATCGCTCGCTTCATCTATGCCGCTGGGGCAAACCCTCGACGTCGCGAACGCTCAGCTCGAACCGGCGATGGAGCCAAATCGCCTGTCGAGCGATCTCTGGCGGAAAACGGCTACCGGAGCAACTAATCTCATCTGCCACGCCGAAAGTCATCCACCCTTACGACGGCGCGTTCGAAGGGTCGTTCGGCGCGGCTTCCTCCCTACGCCGCGCAGCCAAGGCCTCAAACGTCTCGCCAGTTCCCGCAAGAAGGCCGACATCGCAGGTCATAGCCTGATAACGGCGAATGATGACGTCGACATAGAGCGGATCCAACTCCACGCCCCGACAGACGCGACCGGTCTTCTGCGCCGCGATCAGCGTCGAGCCGGAGCCAAGAAAGGGATCGAGCACGATATCGCCCCGCTCAGTCAGGTCCAGGAGCGCGTCCGCCAGCATAACGACGGGCTTGACGGTGGGGTGATCTTTCAGACCCCGCCGGGCATCGGAACCCAAGGACGAGGCGCCGGGATAAGTCCAAACATTCGAGCGCCAGCGACCATTCTTTCCGAGCACCACGTTATTGACGTGCGGAGCGTCGCCTTTCTTGAACAGCGGCAGCAATTCATGTTGCGACCGGTAGAGGCTCCCCATGCCGGCATTGGTCTTCGCCCAGACGATCAGATTGAGCGGCGTCAGCCCCAGCTTGGCTGCCGCGGCGGAGACGATGGGAGCGCCCCGCCAGTCGATGAAGGTGCCGAACACGCCGCCATCGCAGAGGTAAGTAAGGGCGGCCTCAATCCAGGACAAGTTGAAACGGAGGAACTCCTCATCGGTCATTTCGCCCGAAGCCATTGCAAATTCGCGGTGGGCGCCGCCGGTCACATGGCCGCCGATTCTCACGTTGAAGGGCTCATCTGTCAGGATGAGCCGGGCGACGGGATGGTCAAGCATGAGTCGGCCGAGGACGGCCGGATCGGTCGCGTCGCCACAAATCAAGCGATGGGGCCCGAGCTGGAAGATATCGCCGATCCGCGCGATTGCGACGGCGCCAACGTCAGGCTCGAGCGGCCCCTGCTGCGGCGCCTCCGCCTCGTCCTCCATCAAAATCTGGTCGACCTCACTTACCGTGAACCCGGACAGCTCGATCGGCACCTCGTCTTCGACGATCAGCTCTTGGATCTCGAGCTTCAGTTCGTCAAAGCTCCATTCGCCCCGCTCTTGGGAGCGGTTGAGGCAAAGGCGCAGAGTGCGCACCTCGGCCTTGGTCAGGTGGGCGGCAATAATGCAGGGAACCTGGGAAAGCCCCATCAGCCTGGCCGCCTCGACGCGGACCGCGCCGTCGATGACTTCGCCATCGGGGTTGGTCAGAACGGGCACGTTGAATCCAAAGGCGCCAATCGAAGCGGCGATCTCGCGGATATGGGCCTGCGTAAGGGCGCGGACGTTGCGCTTCGGCAGGCTGAGATCGCTGAGCGCGCGCAGGCCGAATTCGAGCTTAGGCAAGATGTCGTTGCGCGGCGGCCGCGGGGCTGCGCCAGGCTCGGCAAGACGCTTCAGCGTCTGGCGCCGCAGACGGCTCCTGGCGCGCAGATCGTCTGTAAAGCCATTGGCGGCGATCGGATTGATTTTGTTATAGCCCACTTGATTCTCCTAATGTGTTTGCAGTCGGTATTGCTGGACGAAATGTGACGGCGCTGAAGCGCGGGGGTTCGAGGCCAAGGAACTCGCCTTGGCCTCGAAATGTCGATCAGACGAAGAGATCGGTCAGGAAGGTTCGGCGGGAGCCAAGGTGAGCGGGACGAACCCGGGCATCTCGCGCACGCGCGCCGACATGGCCTCGATCTTGGCTATCATGGCCTCCTTCGCCTCGGCGAGCTCCGCGTCCCGCTGCTGCCGGTCATCGGGCGGCTTGCCGCCGTCGGCATACCGCAGGAAGAGGAGGAGCTGGCGAAGCGCCGCACGATCGCGGCGCGTGCTGTCGCTGACCAACCCACGCATAATAACGTCAAGAGCGGGCACTTTTCGCTTGACGCCCATTTCATTGACGACCTCAATCTGACGGTAGAGCTCTTCACGCAGCGCGTCGCCCAGAGGCCTTTCGACCTTCGGGCGCCCGCGCGGATTGCCGCTTTTGCCGGGCTGGAAGCGCGTTTTCCTGGGCGGGCGGCCATAGCCGACTTCATAATCTCGGGCCCCCGACGATTCGGCCCGAGTGGTCTTGGGAATAGGGTCTTGCATTAACGTTCACTCCTCGATTCGAGTTAGAATCCAGGGGGTAAGCCATCCATTTCGCGCGAACCGGATCGCGCGAAAATCAGTCTTTCGATTTCATTTTTCTCTTGGCCCTCGATAGCCGGTCCTTGAGGCCGGATATGGTTGCGGAGCGCGATTGATCATGGGCGCCGACGAACCAAATACTCGTCTTGTCGAGGTCAACGATGGGACCGCCGGATCCCACTTCGGCGCGGATCTTGTCCAGAAGTTCAGGAACGGTGATCTTCGGTCTCTTCTCGACTATGGAATTAATGAAGCCCTGAAGGCCGTCAACTTTTGCTACGGAACCCGCGCGGCGGGCCCGACGACTGACAACCCGCGCCTCAATATGATCCGCACTTTTAAGCGCCGTTTGCTCCTCGGCGGCAAGCGCTCCATCAAGGGTGATCTGCTCTTTGACAGTCACCCCGCGCATCCTCTCGGATCTGAGGCGCGCAAAGGCGGCCTCGCGCAAAACGGGGTCCTTCATCCGCTCTTCTAGGTTCTTCGATTCGACTTCCCAAAACTCAGCATTGATTCTGTTCAGGTCGCCTGGCGTTATTTTCGTCATCGCTCGGTTGAGATCCCTGTGGTTGGTGTCGCTGCCGATAGCGGGTTCAAATAGGAATAAAGGTTTGTTTCCTTGCACGCGTTGCTCCGGGGTCGTTATTTTCCCTGCGCTGCAGAATTCTCTCCCTGCTCCATTGAAAAAATTCCCTGTTCGGCAACTTAGGGAATATCCTCATAACCGACTGATCTTGAGGCGCTATTCGTCGTAAAACTAGTGGCCGAGTGACGATTTTCGAACAATTCCCTGTTATTCTCCCTGTTACCAGGGAGTTTGCGGCGTGCAGACCGCTTTGCTAGGACTGCGACCACCACCACCTAGTCTGCGCGAGCCATGGCGGCGCGGCTGGCGACGGCCTTCGGTTCGCCCGCGGGACGATGGCGCACTTCTCAAGAGGAATTCCACCATGGCCGACCCGATCTCTCCAGCTGAACTCGACGCGCGCATCGCCGCCATTCGCGAGAATATCCGTGAACTGGTCGAGCAGGCGGCCGCCTCGTCGGGCGCTTCCGATGAGAGCCTCACCGCCGATCGCATCGCCGATTACGAGGCGCAGCTCGCGGCGGCGATCAAGCAGCGCGAATCGATGCGCTGATCCGCGTCGGATGCCGCCAAGCGCCCGCGACGCTCACAACAGAAACGCCAGCGCGGCCTCGCAGGACTGCCCCACCTTGAGCGCCAGCAGATCGTCGGCGCGGGTTCGGCCAAGATTGACCGCCGCCACCGGCTTGCCGGCGCGCGCCATCGTTTCGACGAACCGGAAGCCCGAATAGACCATCAGCGACGAGCCGACGATCAGCATGGCGTCGGCGCGCTCCAGATGCCGTGCGGCCACATCGACCCGCTCGCGCGGAACGTTCTCGCCGAAAAACACGACATCGGGCTTGAGCACACCGCCGCAAGCCCGGCACGGCGGGATGGCAAAGGACGAAAAGTCGGCGTCTTCGAGGTCGGCGTCGCCATCTGGCGCATCGGCGGCGGCGAGATCGCGCCAGCCGGCGTTCAGCCGGCTGAGCTCGTCCTGCATTTCCTCGCGCGGCGTCCTGCGCTCGCACGCCATGCAGCGGACCAGATCGAGCCGCCCGTGCAGGTCAATCACCCGGGTGCTGCCTGCGGCCTGGTGCAGCCGGTCGACGTTCTGGGTCAGCAGAAGCTCGCTCTTGCCCATCGCCTCGAGGCGGGCCAAAGCGCGATGCGCATCGTTCGGCTCCGCCCGACGAAAGCTTCGCCATCCGACGAGGCTGCGCGCCCAATATCGCCGCCGCGTTTTTTCCTCGCCCATAAACGCCTGATAGGTCACCGGCTGCGCGCGCTTCCATTGCCCGTCGGCGTCGCGATAATCGGGAATGCCCGAGCTTGTGCTGCAGCCGGCCCCGGTCACGATGAAGAGGCTGCGATGCCGTTCGATGAAATCGGGAAGATTGCTGAAGAGAGTCATGAGAGCGGCATATGGCCCTCGATTGCGTGTTGCGCCAGGGTTACTGGGCGTTGGCGGCTTGGCTCAAACGTATAACGGAGAGCCGCCGCTTCTGGCGACACCAGGTCATTGATTGCATAGAGGGATATCTGCCCTCGGTCGTTTGCGCACTGTGATGTCAGCCCCTCATCTCACGCGACAGCACTCGACAGGAGACGCGCTTGAAACGTCGTCCGCTCCGAGCAGGGGAACCAGGCCCGCATCGCCGCTTCGTCAGCAAAACGCCCCTCCGGCGGCAGCGGGCGCCCTTCGCCTTCCAGCGTGACGGCATCCCCGCGGAACGGCCAGGGCGAAAGAATGAATTCAAACGGATGACGGTCGCGCTCCACCAACCGAACCGCGATCATATCGCCGTTCCGTCCGGGCGCCTGAAACTCGAGCGGCGTCTTCAGCTCCCCGCATAGAGCGAGCGACAGCGCATCGACGAGCGCGATAAGGGCCGATTCCTTTTTAAGGGTCGCCTCGCTGAGATTCAGCTTTTGCGTCCATTGCGCCTCAATGGCGCCTTGCGTCGCGATGTAAGCGTCCGCGGCCGCCCGGTCCTCTCTCGTAATGTTGTGGCGGTCGGTATAGCGCGAGTAAATAATGCCGCCGTGGCGCGAAACCAGCAGAGCGACATGCATCCCCCATGCATGGAGCGCGCGATTAACGCCAGACGTCCACATCGGCGCATGAATCGAGGCGCCCACTTCGCGAAACAAATGGGGACGTCCGGTCTGGGGATTGAAACTCGGCGCCGTTTCCCAATCGAGCCAACCGATATCGTGCTGCTCCGCCGCGAGCAGCAAAGGTTCCGCGAATGGCTCATCCCAGGCCCTCAGCAATTGGCCGGAAAGCCAGGCATGCGTGAGTTGGCTGATGGCGAGGGCGCCGGAGGGCTGTTCGCGAAACAACATCCGGGGATTTCTACACCGCTTCGGAAAACATTGTCACGCGCCCGGATCGGCTGTCCCGCCAGCCCAGGAGCTTTCATCTAAGCTCCACATCCTTCTGCGCTTTCCGACCTCGAACCCGCGTGAGGTATGGCGCGGCGCCAGCGTCAGCGACACGATTTACATCCACTTTTGCCCGCTGACGGGAACCTCACAAGCCGCGCGGCGTTACCGCGCGATGAAGTGGGATCAGAAGTTCAAGCCGATTGCGCTCAGAGACGGCCGCACAATCGCCAGCCTGGGGGAAAGCCGTTCTCTGATCTCAGCTCTTCCCGATCCGCATCCGGCCAGTTTCCACTGGCGTTACGCCGCCGAGCTTCTTTTGAAGGCGGCGGAGCGGGGCGAACGTTATGCGGTGATGGACGCGCGCGCCCAGTTCGCGCGAGCGTTGAAAACGGAGGGATTGTTATGACGCGTGAATATGTCATCCATGCCGCCGCGCTGGGGGTCGCCTTCGACATTGCAGTAAAGCGTCTGGCCGAAATCAGTGGCGAAGACGCGCGCCAAAACATTGAAAGCGTTCGCGACGAAGCGATCACGCTCTTCAAGAATGCGGAAGTTCCCCCCGAACACGACCTGGACCAGGCGCTCATCGTCGCTCCGGCCATCGAATTGCTGGAGGGGCTGTTCGGCGCCTCGCTGGAGCGCCTTTCTATCGACGAATGACAATCGACAATCCCAACGCCCTTCAGGGGCTCGACGTTTCTTCGAGGCGAGGGAGGATCAAATGGCCAATCAACCTAACGGCGACGTGAGGGCTATAGACGACAAAGTCGCGGAAGCCGGAGAGCGGGTCGACCGGATCAGACGAGAGACGGGCGACGAAGAGTTCACGCCGGCAGCGCTCGCAGCACGTTCGGAAGCCGAATTGCGGAAGATCTCAGCGGACTTGAAGAGCCGCATCGAAGAAGCCGAACGTGAAAATGACATGCCCATCAATTCGGCGCTCGGCAGCCCCGACTTCGACAAAAGCGCCGCCGATGGCCATCTCGACCGTCCGGAGGACGAGGACGAATAGCGCGAGGCCTTATCCCATTCGCCGGCGTCCGCCGATGCTATAAAGCCCGGCGACGCTGGAAATGGGAAACTTTCGATGCTGGACTGCCCGACGCTGCGCCCCGTCGTCGACCTCGAAATTACCGTCTCGGCGCCGATCGTCGTCGGCCAGACCAGCGAGGGGCTGCGCAGAGTGATTCCCATCACGGGCGGGCGCGCCGATGGGCCGGGCCTTAGCGGCCGCGTGCTCGCCGCGGGCGCCGATTACCAGTTGATCAGACCCGACGGCTATACGATCCTCGACGCGCGCTATGTGATCGAGGCGACCGACGGCGCGTTGGTTTACATCGTCAATGCCGGAGTCCGTTATGGACCGCCGGAGATTATGGCGCGCATCACGGCCGGCGAGCCGGTTGACCCCGCTCTTGTCTATTTCCGCACCGCGCCGCGTTTTGAGACGGCGGCGCCGAAATATCTGCAGCTGACGCGCCCGCTTTTCCTCGCGACCGGCGTTCGTCATCCCGATCGCGTCGAACTATCCGTATTCGAAGTGGCGTGATCGGGCTGGCGAAGCGCCGTTTTGTAGCGGGATCGCCCTTGGGCCGGCTGATGGGGCTGCGCAAGCAGCGTGTTGGGGATAGCGGGAACGTTTGAGCGAACCCCGCGAATCAAATAGCCTTGGGAAGCAGATTGAGGATGATTCCCCATGTGGCTTCTGAAGAGCGCCTTTTTTGCAGCGCTGTCGTTTGCGGACGCCTCGAACGATCAGCAGCCACGGTTTGAAAAGCTGCAATACGCTCAACCACATTTCGCCCAACCGCAATTCGCGCAGCCGCAATACGCCCAGCCACAGTTCGCCCAACCGCAATTCGCGCAGCCGCAATACGCCCAGCCACAGTTCGCACAGCCCCAATACGCGACGCCGCAATATTCTCAGCCGCAATACGCGACGCCGCAATATGCGCAGCCGCATTTCGCGCAACCCTAATAGCCCGCCAGCCTTCCGGTCGATAAGAGGCTCGGCGATGAGATAGCCTGTGATCGCCACCTGCACGCATGGTGGTGGTATTTGGTCCGCCATTTCCCATCTATAATGTCAAAGGGCGGCTGATTTCGCCGCTTCCTCGCCCGAGGGAGCAAGCGCCCGCGGTCGAGAGGAAAGGTGCGCCGGTCGTGGCGACGACAACGCATCGATTGCATGGAGGCGATGATGCGCGAAAGGAATTCGAACTCGGTCGTCGTCTCGTATTTCGTAAACCTCTAGCGGAAATCGCTTATAGTGTTGCCTGGTCCTGAGAGGCGTCCTTGTCCGTCATCGCGCGTTTGAAATCGTCCGATCTCTTTCATCCGGCGGTCGCCGCGTGGTTTGACCGGTCTTTTGGCGCGCCGACGCCGGCGCAGGCCCTCGCCTGGCCGGCCATTCAGGCGGGACGGCATACGCTGATCGCCGCGCCGACCGGGTCCGGCAAGACTTTGGCCGCATTCCTGGCGGCGATCGATGCGCTGGTCCGCCAGGGCATGGACGGGCGCCTGCGCGACGAAACCCAGGTCGTCTATGTCTCGCCGCTGAAGGCGCTGTCGAACGACATCCAGCGCAATCTGGAGGCGCCGCTCGCCGGCATTCGCGAGGCGCTGCTGGTTCAGGGCCTGCCCGACGTCGACATCCGCACCTTTGTGCGCACCGGCGACACGCCAACGGCCGAACGCGACCGCGCGCGGCGGCGCCCGCCGCATATCGTCGTCACCACGCCGGAATCGCTCTACATTCTGCTCGGGTCCGAATCGGGCCGGAAGATGCTGGCGACCACCAGGACCGTGATCGTCGACGAAATCCACGCTCTGGCGCCGAACAAGCGCGGCGCCCATCTGGCGCTGTCGCTCGAACGTTTGCACGACCTTTGCGGCGGCCGGTTGCAGCGGATCGGCCTGTCGGCGACGCAGAAGCCGATCGAAACGATCGCGCGCTTCCTCGCAGGATCGGCCTGCGACGGCGCGCCCGACTGCGAAATCATCGACACCGGCCATATCCGCGCCCGCGACCTCTCGCTCGAAGTCCCCTCCGCACCGCTCGAAGCGGTAATGTCGGCCGACGTCTGGCGCGAGGTTTACGAGAAGCTCGCCGAACTCGTCGAAGCGCATCGCACCACTCTGGTGTTCGTCAATACGCGGCGGATGGCCGAGCGGGTCGCCGGGCAATTGTCGGAGCGGCTCGGCGAAGCGCACGTCACCGCCCATCACGGCAGCATGGCCAAGGAATTGCGCTTCGACGCAGAGAGGCGGCTGAAATCGGGCGCCTTGAAAGTGCTGGTGGCGACCGCTTCGCTGGAGCTTGGCATCGATATCGGCGATGTCGATCTGGTCTGCCAGCTCGGCTCGCCGCGCTCGATCGCCAGTTTTCTGCAGCGCGTCGGGCGCTCGGGCCATCAGGTCGGCGGCACGCCGAAGGGTCGGCTGTTCCCGCTGTCGCGCGACGAACTGGTCGAATGCGCGGCGCTGCTCGACAGCGTGCGCCGCGGCGAGCTCGACCGGCTGACCATCCCCGATCAGCCGCTCGACGTGCTCGCCCAGCAGATTGTCGCCGAAGTCGCGGCGCGCGAATGGCGCGAGGATGATTTGCTGACGCTGTTCCGCCGTGCGTGGCCCTATCATACGCTGTCGCGCGAGAACTTTGCCGACGTCGTGCGCATGCTCGCCGATGGCTTCACCACGCGGCGCGGCCGGCGCGGCGCGCTCATCCATCACGACAGCGTCAATCACATGCTGCGCAGCCGGCGCGGCGCCCGTCTGACGGCGCTGACCTCGGGCGGCGCCATTCCCGACAATGCCGATTATCAAGTGGTGCTGGAGCCGGAAAACCATTCGGTTGGTTCGGTCAATGAGGATTTTGCCGTCGAAAGCATGGCCGGTGACATATTCCAGCTCGGCAATAGCGCCTATCGCATCATCCGTGTCGAGCGCGGCCTGGTCCGCGTCGAAGATGCGCGCGGCCTATCGCCGACGATCCCGTTCTGGCTTGGCGAAGCGCCGGGGCGCAGCGACGAACTCTCCCAATCCGTGTCGCGGCTGCGCGGCGAAGTCGCCCAGCGACTTCGCGCCGGCGCCGATCGCGAGGCCCTGATCGACTGGCTCGCCGCGGAATTCGCCATGGCGGAGCCGGCGGCCCGGCAACTCGCCGAATATCTCGCCGCCTCTTACGCGGCGCTCGGCTGCCTGCCGACGCAGGAGCGGATCGTGCTGGAGCGCTTCTTCGATGAAGCGGGCGGCATGCAGCTCGTCATCCACTCGCCCTATGGCGGACGGGTCAATCGCGCCTGGGGCCTCGCGCTGCGCAAGCGTTTCTGCCGGAAGTTCAACTTCGAACTGCAGGCGGCGGCGACCGAAGACAATATCGTGTTGTCGTTGACCGAGGCGCATAGTTTCGAACTCGGCGACGCCGCCCGCTATCTCAATTCGGCGAGTGTCCGCAGCGTGTTGATCCAGGCGATGCTCGATTCGCCGATGTTCATCACGCGCTGGCGTTGGGCCACCGGGATTTCGCTGGCGCTGCCGCGCATGCGCGGCGGCAGGAAAGTGCCGCCGCAGCTCGCGCGCATGGACGCGGAAGACCTGATCGGCGCCGCCTTTCCCGACCAGATCGCCTGCGCCGAAAATCTCGTCGGCGAACGCGAAGTGCCCGATCATCCGCTCGTCAATCAGACCATCGCCGATTGCCTCAATGAGGCGATGGACATCGCGAGCCTCGAACGGCTGCTGGCGCGCATCGAGGCGGGCGAGATTGTAGTCGAGGCGCGCGACCTGACCGAGCCCTCGCCGCTGGCGCTCGAAGTGCTTTCGGCCAAGCCTTACGCCTTTCTCGACGACGCGCCGCTTGAAGAGAGGCGCACGCAGGCCGTGATGAGCCGGCGCTGGCTCGACCCGGAAACGGCGGCCGATATCGGCCGGCTCGACGCGGAAGCGATCGAGCGTGTGCGCGCGGAGGCCTGGCCCGATCCGGTCAATGCAGATGAATTGCACGATGCGCTGACCTGGCTCGGCTTTCTCAGCCCCGAGGAGGGGGCGAATTGGACCGGCTGGCTGGAATCGCTCGCCGAGCAAAACCGCGTGACGCGGCTCAGCGGCCCCGCCGATATCTGGGTCGCCGCCGAGCGGCTGCCGCATTTCAAGGCGCTGTGGCCGGAGGCGCGGCAAGCGCCCGCCATCGCCCATCTCCTCGACCAACGCGAGCCGCCCTGTTCGCGCGAAGCCGCGCTCGTCGAAATCCTGCGCGGGCGCCTCGAAGGCCTCGGCCCGGTCAGTCCGATCACGCTCGCCGCGCCGCTCGGGCTCGACGCCGAGGCAATCGCACCCGCGCTGCTCGCGCTGGAGGCCGAAGGCTTCGCCATGCGTGGCCGGTTCAGCGCCGGCGTCAACAGCGACGAATGGTGCGAGCGTCGCCTGCTCGCGCGCGTTCATCGCTATACGGTCAAGCGCCTGCGCGCCGAGATCGAACCGGTCGCCGCGCGCGACTTTCTGCGCTTCCTGTTCTCCTGGCAGCATGTGACCACCGACGCGCAGATGGAGGGCCCGCACGCGATCGCGGCGACTGTTGCGCAGCTTGAAGGCTTCGAAGCGCCGGCGGGCGCCTGGGAGGCCGAAATCCTCTCCGCCCGCGTCGCCGATTACGAGCCAGCGTGGCTCGACGACGAATGCCTGGCCGGCCGCATCGCCTGGGCGCGGCTGAAGCCGCGCGCGAGCAGACAGAACGGCGCCGAGCGCGGCCTGGCGCCGGTGCGTACGACGCCGATCACGCTCCTCGCCCGCCGCCACGCCTCGCACTGGCGCGCGCTTTCGACCAATGGCGAAGCGCCCTCGCTCGGACGAGGGTCTCAGACAATCGCCGACTTCATCCGCGAGCACGGCGCTTCATTCTTTGACGAGATCGTCGTCGGCGCAGGATTATTGCGCTCGCAGGCGGAAGAAGCGTTGGCCGAGCTTGTCGCGCTCGGCCTCGTCACGTCGGATAGTTTTGGCGGCTTGCGGGCGCTTCTGGTGCCCTCCGAGCAGCGCAAACTCAGCGCCGGCGGGCGGCGCAAACGGCGCACCGTCGCCTATGGCATGGAGGAAGGCGGCCGTTGGGCGCTGACCCGCAGTCCGAGGAGCGGAGCTGGCGGGCAGGAGATCAGCGCCGAGGCGGTGGAACACGCGGCGCGCGCGCTGCTGTCTCGTTACGGCGTAGTGTTCTGGCGCTTGCTGGAGCGCGAGGCGGGTTGGCTGCCGCCCTGGCGCGAATTATTGCGCGTCTACCGGCGGCTGGAGGCGCGCGGCGAAATCCGCGGCGGCCGCTTTGTCGCCGGCTTTTCCGGCGAGCAATTTGCGCTGCCGGAGGCGATCGGCGCGCTGCGCGAGACGCGGCGTAAGGGCGAAACCGACGAATGGGTGTCGCTGTCCGGCGCCGACCCGCTGAACCTTATCGGCATCCTGACGCCCGGGCCGAAGCTGCCGGCGCTCGCCGGCAATCGCCTGCTCTATCGCGACGGCGTGCCGGTCGCCTCGCTGTCGGGCGGCGAGACGCGTTTTTATGAGACGTTGGCGCCGGCGGCGGAATGGCAGGCGCAGAACGCTTTGATGCGCCGAACGCCGCGCCCGGCGCCCGCCGAGGCCGCTGTCCACTAAGGCGATGTAACGACGCTGCGAGCGCGGTCGTCTCTCGATCACCTGAACTTGGCGGCGATTATATGTAATGGCGGCGCATGGCCGGCGTTGGGGCCGCGGCAATATCAGAAGTCGAGATCGCGGCGCACTTGCGCGGCGTCTTCTTGCAGGCGCGCCTGCGCGGCCAGCCGCACCGGCGTATTGGCGGCGCCGAACAGATCGTAGTTCTTGCGCTGCACGATTTCGAAGAAAAAGCGATCCTTGAAATCCTGCGTGTAGATCTGGAAAAACTCGCCGTCCTTCACCCGGTCATACAATATCCCCAGCTTGCGCATGTCCGCCAGCAGCGCCGCGTCGAGATCGTAGCGCGCCGCCAGATCGTCGTAATAATTGTCCGGTATCGGCAGAAATTCGACGCCGCGGGCGCGGGCGCGGGCGACGAAGCCGAAAATGTCATCCGTCGACAAAGCGATCTGCTGATAGCCGGCGCCGCCGAACGCATCGATGAATCGCGTCACCCCGGTCGCCCCGCCATCGGAAATATTGAGCGGGATGCGCACGGCGCCGTTGGCGCTGCGCAGCGAGCGGCTGTAGAACGCGCCATGCGGGTCGGCGATTTCGACCGCCGCCTCGGCGCCAAGGCCGAGCACCGACTTGTAGAACAGCGACCAGGTGAGAAATTCGGAACGGCGCACGACATTGGAGAGATGATCGATGCGCTTCAGCACATCGGCGGCGGCGGGCGTGAAGGAAGCGGCGAAATCATCGCGCCATTGCGAAGACGCGCCTTCGTCGAGAACATAGAGCAGGCTGCCTTCGACGCCGCAGATCGCCGGAATCAACGCTTCGTGCGGGCCGATCCTGCCGATGTAATTAGGCGCCGCGAACGCGTCGGCGCGCTCCAGCGCCGCCTTGACGCTGTCGACCCGCAGGGCCAGCGCGCAGACGGAAGGCCCGTGCAAAATGTTGAAGGCATGCGCAAAGCCTTCACGTTCCTTGTTGACGACGAGGTCGATTTCGCCCTGCCGATAAAGATCGACGTCCTTTGAGCGATGCCGCCCGGCGCGCGCGAACCCCAGGCCTTCGATCAGCCCGACGAAAGCGGCCTCATCGACGTCGCTGATCGCAAATTCGATGAATTCGATTGCCTCCACGACGGGCGCCGGCGGCGGCGGCGGCAGATCGGACAGTAGCGGCGCGCCGCCCGCCGCGCGCGCCTTGTTCAGCGCCTCGCCGAGCGCGTTCAGCGAACGCATGCCGTCCAGCGCGATTGTCTGGGCCGAGGCGCCGCGGAATTGATCGTTGAAAATTTCCAGCGACACCGGACCGCGATAGCCCGCGCGCGTCACCGCGTCGAGATAATCGACGATCGGGTAGTCGCCCTGGCCGGGATAGCAGCGATAATGACGGCTGAGCGAAAGCGGATCCATCTCAATCGCCGGCGCGTCGGCAACCTGCACCAGCGCGATGCGGTCGGCGGGAATGGCGCTCATCGGCGCGATCGGATTGGCGCGCACGCAGGCGTGGAAACTATCGAGCACGATGCCAAGATTGGGGCGGTCGGCGGCGCGCACGATGTCCCACGCCGCCGTCCAGTCCTTGACATGGCGACCCCAGGCGAGCGCTTCATAGCCAATGGCGAAGCCATGCTGGCGGGCGCGGTCGGCGAGTTCGGCGAGATCGGCCGCCGCGCGCGCGGCATCGTCAATCGCCTCCTCCGAGACATTCGAACACAGGCAGAGAAGACGCACGCCGAGCTCGTGCATGACGTCGAACTTACGCGCGGCGCGTTCGAAATTGCGCGCCCGGATCGGCTCCGGCATCGCCTCGAAATCGCGCATCGGCTGCAGCGCGACGATCTCCAGGCCGAGATCGCTCGCCATTTGCCGTGCGTCGCGCGCCTTGCCGTTGAAGAAGGTCAGATCGTTCTCGAAAAGCTCGACGGCGCGAAAACCCGCCTTCGCCGCCGCGGCCAGTTTGCCCTCAAGGCCGCCGCCCATGCAGACCGTCGCAATCGACCATTTGAGCATTTTCGGCAAATCTCCTATATTCCTGCATGAATAGGGGATTGCATCGTTATGTGCAATATGAATAGCTCGTCGCAATCAGAGCTCTGCGAGGCAGGCGCATGAATATCGAAGTGCAAGGCGTCCGGATCGGCAATGCCGCGACGCTGACCGAGGCGCTACAGGATCGCATCCGGCAGGACATCATTCTGGGCGCGCTGAAGCCGGGGGCGAAGCTCAAGCTTGAGGCGCTCAGCAAGGCTTACGACGTCAGCGTCAATACGCTGCGCGAAACGCTGTCGCGGCTGGCGGCCGATGGCCTGGTCGTCGTCGAGGGCCAGAAGGGCTTTGCCGTACTGCCGGTCTCGATGGAGGATTTGCGCGAAATAACCGAGATGCGTCAATTGCTTGAATGCCACGCTTTGCGCCGCTCGATCGCCAATGCGGATCTCGACTGGGAGGCGCGGATCGTCGGCGCCTATCATAAATTGTCAAAAGTCGAAGGTCTGGTCGAGGGCGATCCCGAGCGCTATGGCGATTCGTGGGAGCGTTACAACCAGGAATTTCACCATGCGCTGATCGCCAATTGCGAGTCGCGCTGGCTGAAGCTGTTCCATAAGGCGATGTACGACCATAGCCAGCGCTATCGCATGCTTTCGCTCAAAACCAAGCCATTTCCGCGCTCGCGTTCGGCGGAGGAGCATCGCCAGATCCTCGACGCGGCGCTGGCCCGGCAGGGCGACCGCGCGGCGGAAATCCTCGCCCAGCATATCTTGAAAGGCGTCGAACTGACGACAATGAGCGGTCGAACCGCGCTCGATTCGAGCAGCGTAAAAAATAAAGGAGATTTTTGAAAAAATTGGAAATTGACATGTATCCAATAGATTGGTAACGAATCTCCGTTAGTTCAGCGAGAGCCTCCAGGCAATATGGCCAGCGCCTATCCCGCCAATCATCTTCTCGGCCTGATCGGCGCGCCGATCGCTCATTCGGCGTCGCCGGCGATGCATGAAGCGGCGGGCGAAGCGCTCGGCCTGCGCTGCCGTTATCATCTCATCGAAGTCGCCGGCGCCAGCGCCGACCGATTGCGCACAATGTTAGAGGGCGTCCGCACGCTGACCTTTTCCGGCGTCAATGTCACCTATCCCTATAAGGTCGCCGTCGTGCCGCTGCTCGACGAACTCGACCCTTCCGCTGGGAAAGTCGGCGCCGTCAATTGTGTCGCGGTGCGTGACGGCCGGCTGATCGGCTTCAACACCGATTGCAGCGGTTTCAAACGCGGCGTGAGACGGGAAATCGGCGATGTCGCCGGGCAGACGATCGCCTTGATCGGCGCCGGCGGCGTCGGCAAGGCGATTGGCGTCGCGCTGACCGAAAGCGGCGTCGGCCGCCTCAACATCGTCGATCGCGACGCGGCGCGGGCGGTCGAACTCGCCGCCGCACTGAACGCTCACGGCGCCGCACATGTCTGCGCGACGGCCGAACAGGCGCTCGCCGGCGCGCATGGCCTGATCAACGCCACCGCCGTCGGCATGCTGCCAAACCGCGACTCTCCGGCGCCGTTCCGTTTGTTGCGCCGCGACCTCTGGGTCGCCGATGCGGTCTATCAGCCGCTATGGACGCCGCTGCTGCTTGCGGCGCGGGAAAAGGGCGCCAAAGTCATGACCGGCCGCGAACTGGCGATTGATCAGGCGATGGATGCGTTTCAAATATTCACCGGCAGGGAGCCGCCGCGCGCGGCGATGGCGGAAGCGTTCGATCGTGTGATCGCCGCCAGGGGGTAGCTGAAGCGTCGGCTGTAGGAATCGCGATAGGCGCATAAGCGTCCGCGCATCGACAAGAAATAAAATGGGAGGAGACTGGGATGAGTTCAATCGCGGGCGGCATGGCGCATGGCGCGAATCAATCGAGAAAAGCGGCGGCGAGCGGCTGGATCGGTTCGGCGCTGGAATATTATGACTTCTTCATCTACGCGACGGCGGCGTCGCTGATCTTCCCGCAGATTTTCTTCCCGTCGGGCAATCCGACCGTCGCCATCGTCGCATCGCTGGCGACCTATGGCGTCGGCTACGTCGCGCGGCCGATCGGCGCCTTCGTCCTTGGTCATTTGGGCGACACGCATGGCCGCAAGCAGGTGCTGCTGATCTGTATGTTCGTCATGGGGCTGTCGACGATGGCGGTCGGGCTGCTGCCGACCTATCAGCAGGTCGGCGTGCTCGCCCCAACGCTGCTGGTTGCGCTGCGGCTCATCCAGGGCTTCGCCGTCGCCGGCGAAATTTCAGGCGCGAGTTCGATGACGCTGGAGCATGCGCCATTCGGCCGGCGCGGCTTCTACGCGAGCTTCGCCCTGCAGGGCGTGCAGGCCGGGCAGATTCTCGCCGCCGCGGTCTTTTTGCCGCTCGCCCATTACATGCCGGAGGATGCGTTCAATTCCTGGGGCTGGCGGATACCTTTCCTGCTCAGCTTCCTCGTCATCGTCGCCGGTTACATCATTCGCCGCGAGGTCGAGGAGACGCCGGCCTTCGTCGAAGAGGGCGCGCACGGCGCCATTCCCAGATCGCCGATCGCCCAGGCGTTCAGGATCAGTTGGGCGGATATGCTGCGCGTCGTCTGCATGGCGTTGATGAACGTCATCCCCGTTGTCACGACGATTTTCGGCGCCGCCTATGCGGTGCAGGCGGCCTACGGCATCGGCTTCCAGAAGGACGTCTATCTCTGGATCCCGGTGCTCGGCAATATTCTGGCGGTGCTGGTGATCCCCTTCGTCGGCAATCTCTCCGACAGGATCGGCCGCCGGCCCCCTATCATCGTCGGCGCGCTCGGAGCGGGCCTGCTCTCCTTCGCCTATCTCTACGCGATCAGCATCCATAACGTGCCGCTGGCGATCGTCATGTCGCTGTTGATGTGGGGGTTCGTCTACCAGGGCTACAACGCGATCTTCCCGAGTTTCTATCCCGAGCTTTTCCAAACGCGGACACGGGTGTCGGCGATGGCGATCTCGCAGAATGTCGGGACGACGATCACCGCGCTGCTGCCGGCGTTGTTCGCGACCGTGGCGCCGCCGGGCGCGGCCAATATTCCGCTGACGATCGGCGCGATCACCTTCGCCATCACGATCATCGCCGCGCTCGCCGCGATGAGCGCCAGGGAGACCTTTCGCATTCAGATGAAGGACCTCGGCCAGCCCGGCGCGACGCCGCTCGACAAACAGGAATATGAGCGGCTGCGCGCGCTGAGCTTCGGCGCCGCGGGGGTCGCAGCGGAATGAGTTTAGAAGAAACGATCCCTAGTCGAGCCAACGCCCGTCATTGCGAGGGAGCGCAGCGACGAAGCAATCCAGGCTGGGCTCTGTGCAGCCTTCGTCTGGATTGCTTCACCATCAATCGCGAGCGATAATGGACAAAGTGTCTCGTCTTGAAGCCCAACCTAGACTAGATGCCGGCCACGCAGGGCTTAGCCTGGATTGCTTCGTCGCTTCGCTCCCTCGCAATGACGCCGTGCAATTCGGCAAGGGCGCTCCGGCTCAAAGATACCCCGCTCCCGCCTCGGCCGCGAATCGGCCCGGTTCGCCCTCCCAGACGATGCGCGAGTGTTCGAGCACATAGACGCGATCGGCGTGAGGCAGTGCGAAGGTGACGTTCTGTTCGCCGAGCAGCACGGTGATTGGCGTCGTCTGGCGCAGACGCTCCAGCGCTTTCGATATCTGCTCGAGGATGACGGGCGCGAGGCCGAGCGTCGGCTCATCGAGGATCAACAGGTCCGGCTTCATCATCAGCGCGCGGGCGATGGTCAGCATCTGCTGCTCACCGCCTGACAGCGTGCCGGCGGTCTGCGCCTGTCTCGCCCGCAGGATCGGAAACAGATCGAACAGCCAATCCAGACGCTCGGCTCGATCTTTCTCCGCAAGGCGCTGTCCGCCCATGTCGAGATTCTCGCGCACCGTCATATTGGCGAAGAGCTCGCGTCCCTCTGGCGATTGCACGATGCCGCCGCGCGCGATCGCGGCCGCCGTCCGACCGCGCAACGGGCGGCCTTCGCGGCTGATTTCGCCGACATAGGGCAAGAGACCGGATATCGCGTTGAATAAAGTTGTCTTGCCGGCGCCGTTGAGGCCGACGACCGAGACGAATTCGCCCTGATGCACATGCAGCGACACATTCTCGAGCGCCTGCGCCTTGCCATAGAAGACATTGAGATTGTCGACCTTCAGGAACGGCGTCTCAGCATCGCGGAACGCCGATTCGGGTCGGGCCGCGATCGCGAGATCGCCGCCGAGATAGACGCGGCGGACCGTCTCGTCGCGCATCACCTCGTCCGCCGCGCCTTCGGCGATACGCTCGCCGACAAACATCGCAAAGACACGGTCGACGAGCGCGGCGACGCTTTTGACATTATGATCGACGAGCAGGACGGCGCGCCCGCTGTCGCGCAATTCGGCGATCAATCGCGCAAAAGCGTCGGTCTCACGCGAAGTGAGGCCGGCGAAGGGCTCATCCACCAGCACCACTTTGGGATCGCGCGCAAGAGCCTTGGCGATTTCGATCCGGCGCAGATCGGCGAAGGGCAGCGTCGAAGGCCGGCGGTCGAGCACCGCGCCGAGGCCAACGCGCTCGGCGATCGCGCGCGCCTGTTTCTCAATTGCCGCATCAGGGACGATCTGCATGAGCCGATCGGGCAGCAGCCCAAGGATGATGTTTTCGAGCACGGTCTGGCGATGCAGCGGACGCGAATGCTGGAACACCATGCCGACGCCAAGCCGTGCTATTCTATGCGGGGGCCATCCCGCGACTTCGACGCCGTTGATGCGCACCGAGCCGCCATCGGGGCGTTCGATGCCGATGATCGACTTCATCACCGTCGACTTGCCCGAGCCGTTCGGCCCGATCAGGCCGAGGATCTCGCCGGCTTTGACTGAAAAACTGATGTCCTTGACCGCGACGAGGCCGCCGAAACGCTTGACGAGCCCGGCGACCTCAAGCTGCGCGCCAGCGCTCATGTCGCCTCCCTCGCGCGCGCGATCATGCCGAGGAAGCCGCCGGGGAACAACAGCACGACGACAAGCGCGATTGCCGAGACGATGAACGTCGAGAGATCGCCGAGCGGTCGAAGCGCCTCGCCCATCGCGATCAGGAAGACCGCGCCGAGCACGGCGCCGAGAATGGTGCGCCGTCCGCCGAGCACGGCGCCAATGATCACCTGCACGCCGACCGTCACGTCAACGAACGTGCCGACCGAGGCGACGCCGAGATAAAACACCATCAGCGCGCCGGCGAGCCCGGAAAAGAAAGCGCTGACGATGAACGCGACGAGCTTGTGCTTGACGACGTTGAAGCCGAGGGCGGCGGCCTGCACGGAATCCTGGCCGCTCGCCTGCAGGATCAGGCCGATCGGCGAGCGCGACAACGCATAGAGCACCGCGCCGCTGAGACTCATGAAGCCGAGCGCGATCCAGTAATTTATCCTGTCGTCGACCGAGATCACATCAGGCACGGTAAGGCCGATCTCGCCCCCCGTCAGCGAGGCCGCGACGACGATGAAATTCTGCAACATCAGCACGGCGACCAGCGTGGTCAGGCCGAAATAGGGGCCACGCAATCGCAACGCTGGCAACGCCAGCACCACGCCGCCGATCACGGCGGCCAGTGTTCCCGCGATCACGCAGAGCCAGATCGGCGGCTGATAGAGATTGTCGAGAATGCCGGCGGTATAGGCGCCAAGGCCGATCAGGAAAGTCGGGCCGAAATTCACTTCATTGGCGAAGCCGAACAACAGATCCCAGGCCATCGAGAACACGCCGAAATAATAAGCGATGGTAAGGAGGCCGAGGATGTAGCCAGACACATAGAGCGGCAGCGTCGAAGCGGCGATCACGACAATCAGGCTGATCCACAACAACGGCGAGGAGAGAATGCGGCCAACCATGGCTCAGCGCCGCCCGAGCAGCCCGCGGGGGCGCACATACATCACCGCGACGAGCAACAGCAAAGCCGGGATGGTCCGGTAGGCGGGCGATGCGAGATAGGCGGTGAGCGTTTCGAGATAGCCGACGACATAGGCGGCGATCAGCGAGCCTGAGACGCTGCCGAGGCCGCCGAGCACGACGATCGAAAAGGCGCTCGCCGTCAGCGGGCCGGCGCTATAGGAGGAGACGCCGAGGAACATGCCGAGCAACACGCCGGCTATCCCCGCCAGCACGCCATAGATCGCCCAGACCGCGATATAGACCGAGGATAATTCCACGCCAAGCAGCGTCACGCCGCGCGGGTTCATCGAGGCGGCGAGCACCGCCTTGCCGGCTCGCGTGCGGTTGACGATCAGCCAGAGCGCGCCGATCGCCAGCCAGCAGACGATGGCGGTGAAGATTTCATTGGCCGGCGTGCGCACGCCGGCGATCCGCACCACGCCCTCGACGATCGGCAGCACGGTCTTGGCGTTGTTGGTGTAGAGATACGCGACCGCTTCCTGGATCATGATGCCCCACAGCAAGGTCGCGGTGAGGATGAATATTTCTTTTTCCTCTTCACGGATTTTTCCCGATCGCTGCAACGGCCGCACGATCAGGAAATAGGTGGCGAGAGCCAGCAGAAACGCGACGAACACGCCGAAAAACGCGCCGAGATAGCTGCCGGCCCCCAAGCTTCCCGCGACCCAGGCGGCGACCGCCGCAGCGACCATCAGCGCGCCATGCGAAAGATTGAGCACGCCCGAAACGCCGAAGATCAGCGTGAAGCCTGTCGCGCCCAGCGCATAGAGCGAGGAGATCGCGAAGCCGTCGATCAGGATCTGCCAGAATAGCATCGGTCAGGCTCCGGCCCGCGCGCAGGTTTCGATCCATTGTGAAAAGCCTCCGACATTGTCGAGGGCTCTTTGGCAGGGCCTTAATTGCTGGCGTTTGTCTTGATGAAAGATGGGAAGGTCAGTTTGCCTTTGGAAAGGCTCGCTGGCCACAGATTGATCTGCTCGCCGTTCTGCCATTGCAGGAAAAGCCCGGTGATCAAGCCTTCGCCCGTCTTCAGGCCATGGACATGAGGATCGCCGTTCGGCAGGAACTGGACGCGGCCGATGGTCCCGACATAGTCGGTGCCCTCCAGCGCGGCGACGAGCTTGTCGCTGTCGGTCGAACCGGCGCGGTGGATCGCGTCGGCGATGATAAAGACATCGTCATAGGCGGTGTAGCCGCAATAGGACGGGAAGTTGCCGAACTTCTTCTGGAAGGCCTCGACGAAAGGTAAGGTCTTCGGCGTCACGGCGACGCCGGGCCCTGAAACGGCCTGGTAGAAGACGCCATTGGCCGCGCCATTGGTGTCCTTCCAGAAAGTCGAATTGGTCGCCTGCGAGGCGACGCCGAACATCGGTATCGGCACCTGCTGGCTCTGCCATTGCACTGTCGGCTGCACGCCGACATGCGAGATGCCGGTGATGATCACATCCGGCTTCTCGCCTTCGATCTTGTTGAAGATCGGCGTGAAATCGGTGGTGTCGGGCGAGAAGCGGATGTGATCCAACACCTGCAAGCCGATCTTCGGCAGACAGTTTGCATAGCCGGCGTCGAGCGGCGTCGTCCAGGCCGCGTCCTCGCTCATGATCACCGCGGTCTTCATCTTGAGGCCGCCGACCAGCATATCCTTGGCGGCGTCGCAGACGAGCGCGGACAGCGCGCCCGAGGTCAGATAGCCATGGAACGTATATTTGTTGTGCTCATAATCCTTGGCGATATTGGCGGTGATGACGTCGGAGGCGGCGCCCGGCGTGATCATCACCGTCTTCAGGCGCGCCGACCATGGCTCCAGCGCAAGCACGACCTCGCTGACATAGCTGGCGATCACCGCATTGACATGATCCTCGTTGACCGCGCGCTGGAACGCGCGCACCGATTCTGCCGAGGAGGAATGATTGTCGTAGGAGACGATTTCGATTTTGCGGCCGTCTACGCCGCCCTTCGCGTTGATCTCGTCGGCAGCGAGCTGGGCGGCCGAGGGGATCGACGAGCCGGCGACCGCCTGCGCTTCGGCGATGACGCCGATCCTGATCGGACCCTGGTCCTGCGCCTGGCTGGCGGAGCCGGTCGTGAGCGCGAGCATGGCGGCGCCGAAGCCAAACAGGCTGCTGAGGGCGATCGCGCGCGATGGACGGCTGATGTGTCGTGTCATTCGTTCCTCCCTGAACCAGTTTGGCGCCGGCGTTTGGCTGTTTCGGCTGGAGACTTTAGAGTTTTCGCTTGCCGCGGCAACCCATAATGCGGCGTCGAAAGGCGCTTGCCTCTCGATCCGACTAAGACTTTCGCCGCATCTGCGCGATTCCGTCGCAGCGCCGAGGCAGGATAGGCGCCGCCGGCGCCGGCGCTCCCGACTCATTCCTCGTCCTGGCGGCTGGCGAGACGCGCCTCGCGCAGATCGAGTTCGCGCTCGATGCGGCGGCGCGCCTCGTCCTTCAACGCGCCGTCGTAATAAAGATCGTTGATCAATTGGCGCTCGGCCTCGATGAGTTGAAGTTCGACCTCGTCATGAACGTCGGCGAGCGCGCCGCGCGCCTCGGCGCCGTCGCCCTTCATCTCGACATACAGCAATCTGGCGCGCTGCGCGGCGCGCAGGGGTTTGACGATATCCTCAGGCAACGACCGTTCCGTCGCCAGTTGATCGAACCGTGCGGTCGCCGTTTCCGCCGCGCGGCGGCGCGCCGCGCGCTCCTCGATCCGATCGGCATGAAGCTCGCGGCGGCCGGCATTGACGAGGCCGAGCATGTGGAAGATCCAGGGCAGCAACAGGCCTTGTCCTACCAGCGTCACCAGAATGACCGAGAAAGTGAGGAACAGAATGAGATCGCGGTCGGGAAACATTTGACCGCTCTCGGTCACGAAGGGGATCGCCAAAGCCGCCGCCAGCGAGACGATCCCACGCACCCCGGCAGAGGAAAGCGCCAGCGGCCATTGCCAGGGCGGCGAAGGATCCTTGCGCCGGATCGCTGGAACCAGCCAGCGCGGCAGATAGGTGGCCGGATACATCCATATGAAGCGCGCGACGATAACGACGGCGCTGACCAGCCCAGCCGAAGTGGCGAGCTCGGACAGAGAATAGCCGCGGATGCCGGCAATCACCGAACGCGCTTGCAGCCCGGTGATGAGGAACACCATGCCCTCGATCAGATAATTAAGGAAACCCCAAAAGAAAATGCCTTGCAAGCGGGTCGCCGCGCTAATCATGAGGAGCCCGTTCCAACTGATGTAGAGGCCGGCGGTGACGGTGGCGAGCACGCCCGATCCGCCAAGCTGCTGCGGCGGCCAATAGGCGAGGAACGGGGTCAGGATCGACAGCGTGATCTCGATGCGCGGATCGCCGACCCAGCGCCGCAGACGCAGCATCAGCCAGCCGACGCCGATCCCCCACAGGATTTCGCCAACCACGATGACAGCGAACATCCCGACTGCCCGGCTGAACGAGAACGCGCCGAAACTGACGGCGGCGACGGCGAAGCGATAGAGCACCAGCGCCGTCGCGTCATTGGCGAGGCCCTCGCCTTCGAGAATGACGAGCAGACGCCTGGGAACCTGCAACCTCCGCGCGATCGAGAGCGGCGCTAGCGCGTCGGGCGGCGACACGATGGCGCCCAGGACGAAGCCGAGAGGCCAGGTGAGGCCGAGCAGAAAATGAGTCGCCGCCGCGATGGCGACGGTGGTGAACAGGACGCAGCCCACCGCCAGCATCGCGATCGGGCGTAAGTTGAAGCGAAACTCGCGCCAGCTCATCGCCACCGCCGAGGAATAGATGATCGGCGGCAGCACCACCAGAAGAACGAATTCCGGCGCGATCTCGATCGGCGGCAGGCCGGGGATGAGAGCAAGCGCGACGCCGGTCAGCACCAGCAGAATCGACGGCGGAATTTTCAATCGCGCCGCCGCGACGGCGACGGCGGCGATCACGCCCAGGAGAGACACCAAAGTCTGGATTGTCGAAATCATCATCGCCCCGGTCGGCGGCGGGGATCGACCGGCGCCGGCGCGATGATCGCCAATTCAGGCTCAGGGCGCAAATGGCTTTGAAGCGCGTTCAGGCGCTGCGCGTCGCCGATCCGGGCAGGGCGCCGACGTTTATGATCTCGGCGCTGACTTGCTCGATCGTGGCGCGACTCTCCATCGCCGTGCGCCGGATCAAGGCAAAGGCCTCCGGTTCGGACAGATCATGGCGGCGCATGACCTGCAGCAGGGCGGACAGCACGATGCGGCGCGCTCGAACGCGCTCCTCGAGCCTCTCGATCCGTCTGGCGACGTCGCAATTCTTTTTTGCGCGGTCGAAAGCAAGCACGAGCGCCGCATAAAGGCCGGCCGAGCGCAGCGGCTTGACAAGAAAAGAAGCGGGATCAAGCTCAAGCAGGCATTTCAGGCGGCTCGGCGTCTCGGTGCCGACCAAAGCGATGATCGGCGTGTCAGGCCCCCACGCGCCGCTGAGATCGAAGCTGAGGGGAAGGATGTCGGCGTCGACGATGACCACGTCGACCAATTCATGGGTCGGCTTTGATCCGCCGGCGCCAAACTCGGCGATGGTCATTCCGAACCGGTCAAGCTGCCGGCGGACCACCCCCAGTTCGCGCTCGTCCGAGATCAGCGCCAGCGCACGGCGGCCGCGCACGGAAAACGACGAGGACTTCGTCATTTCACGACACGCAGATGATTTTGCCTTTTCTTCATGGCCCCATTGCTCAACTCCCTCTTGGCCCCGATCGCTGCGAGGTCAAGATTGGCAAGATAAGGATCGGGACGCTCAGGGGCGTCCGCCTCCCAAAAAATCTCGAAGGAGCAACCAAGCACGGAACGTGCCAAACGAGGCGTCAGAAAGCAATGATTATTGTCGGGGTCGATCCAGATCGGCCCCTGCGGCGATTCATAGCGGTGATTGGCCGCCGCGCGCCTGACGGCCGCGACCGCTGTCGAGCCCGCGCGGCGGATCGCCCGGGCGAGCAACATGACGCTGACGAACGTCGACATGCCATCGACGGAAAGAGGGCTGTCGACGCCGTAGCGCCTTTTCCATCTTTCGACGAAGGCGCGATTTTCCGGCTGCGCCACGCTCTCGAAATAGGCCGAAGAAGCAATGCACCCAACGGACGCCGCCGACCCGATCAACCGTAACTCGGGCTCGCATAGGCTGCAACTCAGCATCGGAATGGTCAATCGCGCGTCCGTAGTCGCCGCGTGCAGAGCGCGAACGAAACAATAGCTGGATTCGCCGACCAGCGTGTTGAACACGACCGGCGGGCGGCGCGCGATGATCTCTTCGACAATATGGCCGACCCTGGTCTCGCCCATGTCGAGCAGGCGTTCGGCGATGATCTGTCCGGCCGCCCCGGTCGCGATCTCGCGCATGACGCGGTTGGTTTCCCAGGTCCACACATAATTGGACCCGACGCAGAACATTTCGCTGGCGATGTGGCTAAGCATGTAGCGCGCGAGCGGCACGACGGCCTGATTGGGCGCCGCGCCGACATAGATCACATTCTCGCTGCTCTCGAATCCCTCATAGCGTGCAGGATGCCAAAGCAGGCGATCGGTGCGCTCCATGATCGGCAGCACCTGTTTGCGCGATGCCGATGTGTAGCAGCCGACGATATGTTCGACGCCTTCCTCGAGGATGAGGTCCGCACAAGCCGCGTCATAGGCGGCGACCACGCCGCCGGGATCACGGAGGCGCGGCGCGAATTCAAAATCGAATTCGGCGCTTCGATTGACTTCGTCGATCGCCATCATCGCGCCGTTCAGCATCTCCCCGGCCATCATCGCATAGGGTCCAGAGCGGGAGAAAACCAAACCGAGCGGAATGGAGGATTTGTTCATAAGCAAACCATCGACCACAAATCGCTGCCCCGGCGAGACGGCCGATCGTCGACGCGCTTGGTCTGACCTGTCATGCGGGGCGCCTGTAAGTTTTGCTGCATGATGCATAAAAAACGCGCCGCGGATGCATTGACAAGCGGACGCGGGCCGACACAGAATAACATTATCGTCAAATAGCGCATTGCGAAAAGCGTTTCCGAGGACAACGATGTCCACGCGAGCGTTTATATTAAAATATCGTTCAGCACTGCGGCCCAATTAAGCAATCGATAGCGCGGCATCGAAGCCATTTCTCGGCTCCCTTCTGGGGCCAGGGATGGCTTTTTCTTTTTTGCAAATGAGGCTTGAAGGATGGTTGTGCGTCTGCCGACAGTCGAGCAGATCCGGGACCTCGGGTCTCAGTTCGGACTGGTGCTGAACGCCGATGAATTGTCGGCTTTCCAGCAGGCGTTCAAAGGGCCCCTGTCATCCTACGGCCGTCTTGACGAACTGGTGGCGCCCAGCCTTGCGCCGACGATCCCGCGCGCGCCCGGCTATCGTCCCACCGCGTCCGAAAATCCCTATGGCGCCTGGTATTGGAAGACCAATATCTGCGCGGGCGGCGAAGGATTGCTGAAAGGCAAGACGATCGCCATCAAGGACAATATCTGCGTCGCCGGCGTGCCGATGATGAATGGATCGGCTTTGCTCGAAGGCTATGTGCCGGAAATCGACGCGAGCGTCGTCACGCGCATTCTCGAAGCGGGCGGGACCATAGCCGGGAAAGCGGCCTGCGAAGACCTTTGCTTCTCCGGCGCCAGCCACACCGCCGCGACCGGCCCGATCCGCAACCCGCATAACCCCGCCCATAGCGCCGGCGGCTCTTCGGGGGGCAGTGCGGCGATCGTCGCAGCGGGCGAAGCGCCGATGGCGCTGGGCGGCGATCAGGGCGGATCGATCCGCACCCCGTCGAGCTGGTGCGGTATCTATGGTCTGAAGCCGACATGGGGGCTCGTCCCAACCACCGGCTCGATGCCGATCAGCTATTCCCTCGATCATTGCGGGCCGATGGGGGCGAGCGTCGAAGACGTCGCGCGTCTGCTCGCCGTGATCGCCGGTCATGACGGCTGGGACAGCAGGACGATCGCGGCGCGCCCCGGCGACTATATGGGCGCGCTTGGCAAGCCGTTGAACGGGCTGCGCGTCGGCCTGATGCGCGAGGGCTTCGGCCATCCCGAGAGCGACGCGCAAGTCGACGGCCGCGTGCGCGAGGCGATCGAGACGCTGACCGGCATGGGCGCCAAAGTCGCCGACGTCTCCGTCCCCTGGCATCTCGACGGGCCGCATGTCTGGAGCGGCATCATTCTTGAGGGCGCCGCCGAGATGATGCTGAAGGGCTATGGCGTCGGCAATAATGTCGCGGGCTATTATCCGCTGTCGATGCAGGAGGCCTTTGCACGCGGGTTCGGCACGCGAATCAATGATGTCTCGCCGACCGTGAAAATGGTGCTGATGCTCGGCGAATATATGCATCGAAACTATCATGCGCGCTATCATTCGAAGGCGCAGAATCTGCGCGTGTTGTTGCGGCAGGCCTATGACGCCGCGTTGGCCGAGGTCGACGTTCTGGCGATGCCGACCATTCCCTTCACCGCGACGAAGATTCCGGCCGCCGATGCGCCATTGGGCGTCAGCATCGATCTGGCCCTGAATATGCAGGCCAACACCTGCCCGTTCGACGCCTCCGGCCATCCGGCCTTCACCATCCCCTGCGGGCGCAAGGACGGCCTGCCAATCGGATTGATGCTTGTCGGGCGCCATTTCGAGGAGGCGACGCTGATCCGGTTGGCGTCGGCGATCGAACTAGGCGATGATTGGAGACGACATTGAGTGTGAAGCGACAAGCGCCGCCATCCGGCATTGATGGGTGAGGATCGCATGAGCAAGGACCAATGGCTCGAAACATCGATCATGGCCAGGCGTGGCGTCGCCAAGGGAAAGGCGGGTCGCCGCCATAACTTCGACATCGCCGCGCAGGGCGGGTTCGAATATGTCTACGGGCCCTACGCCAAGCCCAGGCTGACGGTCGACCCCGGCGATGTCGTCGTCGTCGAGACAGAGGACGCGTTTGGCGGCGTCATCACCAGCGAGCAGGATAGTCCGACCGCCAAGTTGAAGTTTCCTTTTCTGAACCCGCAAAGCGGCCCGATCGCCGTGCGCGGCGCCAGCAAGGGCGATTGCCTCGCCGTGCACATCCAGGCCGTCGAGACGCGCGGCGCGCAGCCGGCTGGCGCCACCTGCATCATACCTGAATTCGGCGGCCTCGTCGGCACCGCTTCGACGGCGCTGCTGAACCCGCCGCTCAAGGAGCGGGTTCGACTGATGCATGTCGACAAGCACGGCGTGCGCTGGAGCGACAAGATTACGCTACCCTATGAGCCCTTCATCGGCACGATCGGCGTCTCGCCGGAAATCGAAGCGGTTTCCTCGCTGCAACCCGACTATCACGGCGGCAATATGGACCTGCCGGATGTCGGGCCCGGCGCCGTGCTCTATTTCCCGGTCCATACCGAAGGCGCGCTGCTGTTCGTCGGCGATTGCCACGCGACACAGGGCGACGGCGAACTTTCCGGCGTGGCGGTGGAGCAGCGCGCCACCGTCACGCTGCAGGTCGATCTCATCAAGAACTGGGCCTTCGCCTGGCCGCGCCTCGAGACGGCTGATTTCATCATGACGATCGGCAGCGCCCGCCCCTTGGAGGACGCTGCGCGCATCGCCTATCGCGAACTCGTTCGCTGGATGAGCGCCGACTACGGTTTCGACGAAATCGACGCGTACATGTTTTTGAGCCAGGCCGGGCGCATGCGCCTCGGCAACATGGTCGATCCGAAATATACGATGGGCGCGTCGGTCCTGAAGAAATATCTTTTCGCATGAAGCATCGGCAAGTATGGCAAGGGGAGTGGCATCATGAAGATCAATCGAAGGAAATTTTTGCAAAGCGCGGCCGCGGTTTCGATCGGCGCCAGCGCGTTGGCGACGCGGGCGTTGGCGGAGGACCCGATCGGCGTCGCCAGCCTCCACGACCTGTCGGGCGGATTGGACATTTACGGCAAGCCGATGGTCGACGCGCTGACGCTCGCCGTCGAAGAGGCGAACGCGGCGGGCGGCCTCCTCGGGCGGCAGATCAAGCTGATCAATTACGACACGCAATCAAGCATGCAGCTCTATACGCAATTCGCCCAGCAAGCCGCGCTAAAGGACAAGGTCGCGGTCGTCCATGGCGGCATCACCTCGGCTTCGCGCGAAGTCATCCGGCCGGTGCTCGACCGCTTCAAGACCCTCTATTTCTACAACACGCAATATGAGGGCGGCGTATGCGACCGCGACCAGTTCGACACCGGCGTCACCCCGGCGCAGACAGTCGAAAAGCTCGTGCCCTATGCGATGAAGAAATGGGGCAAGAAAGTCTATGTGATCGCCGCCGACTACAATTACGGGCAGATCACGTCGCAATGGGTGAAGAAATATGTGATGGAGAACGGCGGCGAGGTCGCCTCGATCGACTTCTTCCCGCTCGACGTCACCAATTTCAGTTCGACCATCTCCAAGATCCAGGCGGCCAAGCCGGATTTCGTCTGGTCGGCCCTGGTCGGCGGCGCGCATATCTCGTTCTATCGGCAATGGGCGGCGGCCGGCATGCGCGCCAGCATCCCGATGGCGTCCACCACTTTCGCCGTCGGCAACGAGCACATCGTGCTGTCGCCGGACGAATGCAACGGCATGCTCGTCTGCTACAATTATTTCCAGGACCTCAAGAACCCGGTCAACCAGGCCTTCGTCGAGCGCTTTCACAAGCGTTTCGGAGCCGATTATCCCAATGTCACCGAACTGGCGATGGGCACTTATCAGGGCTTCCAGCTCTGGGCCGAGGGCGTCAAGAAAGCCGGCAGCGTCGATCGCGAGAAGGTGATCCAGGCGCTGGAGACCGGCATCAGCATCAAGGCGCCGTCGGGCACGGTGACGATCGATCCGCCGACCCATCATTGCGTGCTCGACGTCCATATTGCCGAGGTCAAGGACAAGAAGCTCGACGTGCTGGAGGACTTCCCGCAACAAAAGCCGGCCGACACCGCCGCGGTCTGCGATCTCATCAAGAACCCAACCGACAACCAGCAATATGTGATCAAGTTCTGAACCGATCCACGTTTGGCTGCAATTGAGAAAGGGTGAATGTGGATCTCGCGGCTCTCCTGGCGATTCAGGTTCTTTATGCGATCGCCAGCCTCGCGCTGATCAGCGTCGGGCTGGCGATCATCTTCGGCATGATGCGGGTGATCAATCTCGCGCATGGCGAGTTCCTGATGCTCGGCGGCTATGCCGCGATCGTGGCGACGAGCCATGGAATCAGCATTTGGATCGCGATTCTCGTGGTGGCGCCGGTGGTGGTCGGACTGATCGGAATCATCGTCGAGCGCACCATCATCCGCTTCCTCTACGGCCGGATGATCGACACCATGCTGGCGACCTGGGGGCTCAGCCTGTTCCTGGTCGGATTGACGACGGCCATTTTCGGCAACACCACGGTCGGCCTGTCGGCGCCGCTCGGCAGTTTTGAGATCGGCGCCTATCGCACCAGCGCCTATACTTTGTTCGTCATCGCAGTGGCCATCGTCGTGATGGCCGGCGTGCTGGCGACGCTGCGCTTCACGCGCTTCGGCCTGATCGCGCGCGGCACGATGCAGAACGCCGATATGGCCGCGGCGCTCGGCGTCAATCCGCCGCGCGTCTATGCCGTGACCTTTGGCGTCGGCGCGGCTCTGTCGGGCCTGGCCGGCGGCGTTCTCGCCCCGGTTTCCGGCGTCTTCCCGACCATCGGCGTCGCCTATGTCGCCAAATCCTTCATCACGGTGATCGGCGGCGGCGCGGCGATCGTCAGCGGCACGGTGAGCGCCTCGGCTTTGTTCGGCGCCATCAATCAGGTCGCCACTTACGCGACGACGCCGGTGTTCGGCGAAGTGGCGCTGCTGGCCGCCGCGATCGTGCTGATCCGCCTGCTGCCGCAAGGCATTACCGGACGCTTTTTCCGGAGGGGCATTTGAACGCCCGCGGCCTCAACCTGATCGGCCTCGCCGTGGTCGCGGCGATCGGCCTGGCGTTTCTGATCCTGACGCCGCGCTTTGCCGAACTCGACGCCGTGCTCGAATTGACGGTCTACGTCATCATGGCGATCCTGGCGCTGAGCCTGGCGCTCGTCTGGGGCTATGGCGGCATCCTGTGTTTCGGCCAATCGGCGTTCTTCGGCCTCGGCGCCTATACTTATGCGATTGCGATGTTCAACATCGGCGAAAGCACCGTCCCGCTGCTGATGGCGATCGTCGTTCCCGCCGCTTTCGCCGCGCTGCTCGGCTATTTCATTTTTTACGGACGGATCAGCGACGTCTATCTCGGCGTCATCACGCTGACTGTGACGCTGATCCTGTTCAATTCGATCAATTCGACCGCCGGGCCGGAGTTCCATATCGGCGCGGCGCGGCTCGGCGGGTTCAACGGCATCCCCGGCATACCGCCGCTCAACATACCCGGCGACAGGAATGCGCCGATTGATCTCGAAGGCATGTTCTATCTTTCGACCGCCGTGTTGCTGGCGGTCTATTTCGGGTTGCGGCTGCTGTTGGCGAGCCGCTTCGGCCGGATCATCGTTGGCATCCGCGAGAACGAGCGCCGCGCCGAGCTGCTCGGCTATGACCCGCGCGCCTACAAGCTCGCGACTTTCACCATCGGCGCCGCCCTCGCCGGCCTCGCCGGCTGCCTGTTCGCCAATTGGGGCGCTTTCGTCAGCCCGACGATTTTCGGCCTCGCCCAATCGGCGCAGATCATCATCTGGGTGATCGTCGGCGGCCGCGGCACGCTGATCGGGCCGATCATCGGCTGCGTCGGAATTCAATGGCTCAGCACGCTTCTCGGCGAGAACCAGCCGAGCGGCGCGGGCGCCTTCGCCGCCTTGCTGAGCAACGCGCCGCTGGTCCTCGGCGCGATCCTCATCGCGTTCGTCCTTCTCGTTCCCAGGGGGCTGATTCCGACACTCGGCGACCTCGTGCAGCGCCTGCTGCCCGCCCGGCGGGCGCCGGCGGCGAGCGCCGCCTTCCATGCCGAGCCGGCGGAGAAGACGCAATGAGCGCGCCGCTGCTCGAGACGCGCAATCTCGGCATTCGCTTCGGCGGCGTTCAGGCCGTTCGCGACGTCAACTTCACCCTCGCCGAACGGGAATTGCGCTGCCTCATCGGTCCCAACGGCGCCGGCAAGAGCACGTTCTTCAAAATGGTGACCGGCCAGTTACAGCCGAGCCAGGGCGTCGTGCTGTTGCGCGGCCGCGACATTTCCTATGCGCAGGCGCATGAGATCGCACGGCTCGGCGTCGGCATCAAGACGCAGGTGCCGAGCGTGTTCGATGGGTTGACCGTTCGCGAGAATATCTGGCTGTCGGCGAGCCGCGCTCATTCTGGTCGCCGCGCCAAGGCGGCGGTCGATGAAATGCTCGAACGCATGGGCCTTGCCGCGATCGCCGGGCGCATCGCCGGTCAGCTCTCACATGGCCAGCGGCAATGGGTCGAGCTTGGAATCGTGCTTTCGACCGATCCCGAACTCGTGCTGCTCGACGAACCCGCCGCCGGCATGACGCATGAGGAAGTCCAGCAGACCGCCCGGCTGGTGCGCGAGATCAACCGCACCAAGGCGCTGATCGTCGTCGAACACGACATGCAATTCATCCGCATGATCGCCAAACAGGTGACCGTATTCAATCAGGGAGCAATTTTGGTCGAGGATACGATCGACAACATCATGCGCAACCCGCAGGTGCGCGACGTCTATCTCGGCAAACAGGCGGCCGCCTGATGCTGAAGGTCGCTGAACTCGACGCGGGCTATGGCCGAATTCCGGTGCTCAGCGGAGTCAATCTCGCGGTCGAGGATGGCGAATTCATCGGCATTCTCGGCCATAACGGCATGGGCAAGACGACCCTCCTGAAGGCCTTGATGGGTTTTTTGCCGGCGACCGGCGGCCAGGTGTCTCTCGACAATGCCGACGTGACCCATGCGCCGCCCTACCAGCGCGCACGGCTCGGCTTCGGTTATGTGCCGCAGGGGCGCGAAATCTTCCCCGGCCTCACCGTCATCGACAATTTGCGCATGGGCTGCGCCGCCCGAAGCGGCGCCGAGCGCGAAATCATCGCGCCGATCCTCGAAGATTTTCCGCGCCTCAAGACGCTGCTCGATCGACCCGGCGGCGCCTTGTCGGGCGGCGAACAGCAATTGCTGGCGATGGCGCGCTGCCTCTGCGGCAGGCCGCGCCTGGTGCTGCTTGATGAGCCGACCGAGGGAATCCAGCCCTCGATCATCGACGAGATCGTCGAGACATTGCTACGGCTGCGCGAGAAGAGCGGCCTCACCGTGATCCTGGTCGAACAGAATCTTGATTTCATCGCTGCGCTTTCGCAGCGCATTCTCATCATCCAGAAGGGGACGATCACCCGCGAGGTGCGCCATAGCGACCTCGGCGATCCCGGTCTTATCGGCGAATTTATCGGTTTTGCGAATTAGCGCGATCCCGCAAGGCAAGCTTAAGAGGGAGGACGAGCCATGACCATCAAGCGACCGAATCTCCAGCAATTGCGCAGCGTCGCCGAAGATCTCGGCATGCATATGAGCGACGAGGACCTGAAATCCTACCATGAGCTGCTTGAGGGCAATTTCGCCGCCTACGACATTGTCGACGCCATGCCGGATTATCTCCCGCAGGTGAAATATCCGCGCACGCCGGGCTATCGGCCCGAGGGTGAGGAAAACAAGCAAAACGCCTGGTATGTGAAGACGACGGTGAAAGGCGCGCCGCAAGGCAAGCTCGCCGGCAAGACGATCGCGCTGAAGGACAATATCTGCCTCGCCGGCGTGCCGATGATGAACGGCGCCTCGACGCTTGAAGGCTATGTGCCCGACACCGATGCGACGATCGTCACCCGCATGCTCGACGCCGGCGGCACGATTATCGGCAAGACCCATTGCGAGTATTTCTGCTTTTCGGGCGGCAGCCACACCAACGCGACCGGGCCAGTGCACAACCCCCACAAGATGGGCTATTCGGCCGGCGGTTCGTCATCGGGCAGCGCCGTCGTGGTGGCGAATGGCGAGGTCGATATGGCGATCGGCGGCGACCAGGGCGGCTCGATCCGCATGCCCTCCTCCTATAGCGGCACATATGGGATGAAGGGCACGCACGGCCTCGTCCCCTATACCGGCATCATGCCGATCGAAATCACTCTCGACCATGCCGGGCCGATGACGGCCAATGTGCGCGACAATGCGCTTTTGCTCGAAGTGATCGCCGGCGCCGACGGCCTCGACCCCCGGCAATATGCGCCCAAGACCTTCGCCTATACCGAGTTTCTCGAAAAGGGCGTGAAAGGCCTGTCGATCGGAATGGTCAAGGAAGGCTTCGGACATGCCAATTCCGAAAAAGACGTCGACGCCAAGGTGAGGTCAGGGGCCGACCTCTTCCGCAAGCTTGGCGCCAATGTCGAGCAAATCTCGCTGCCGATGCATCTTCAAGGCACGGCGATCTGGCTGCCGATCGCCGCCGAAGGCGCGACGGAGCTGATGATGAAGGGCAATGGCATGGGCACCAACTGGCGCGGTCTCTACACGACCTCGCTGCTCGACGCCCATTCGGCTTGGCGCCACCGCGCCGACGAACTCTCCGACAGCCTGAAGATCACCATGCTGCTCGGGCAATATTTCACCAAACATTATCGTGGGCATTATTACGCCAAGGCGCAGAATCTCAGCCGCAAGCTACGCGCCTCCTATGATGCAGCGCTCGCCAAATACGACCTGCTGCTGATGCCGACCCTTCCCCTGAAGGCGACGCCGCTGCCGCCTGCCGATGCGCCGCGCGCGCTCTATCTGCAGCGCGCGTTCGAAATGCTGGCCAATACCGCGCCGTTCGACGCGACGGGCCATCCGGCGATGAGCATCCCCTGCGGCATGGGCGACGGCCTGCCGATCGGGTTGATGCTGATCGGCAAATATTACGACGAGCCGGTCATCTACCAGGCAGCCGCCGCATTCGAAAAGGCCGGCGACTGGAAGACGATGTGAGGCAGGCTCGGCGACCCTGCCGGCGCAGCGTCGAGCCGACCGAGAAAACGAAGGGTTGCGGAAACGGAGATACATTTAGGCAATGCGCCAACCTTCGACGTCATGGCCGGGCTTGTCCCGGCCATCCACGCGGCGCCTGCACACCGCTCTTGAAGTTCACGATCGCTTTGGGGCGTGGATGCCCGGCACAAGAGCCGGGCATGACGGGCGGGGGATGCAAAAGGCGTAGTAGCGCAGCCGAATTCTGTTCGCCGGACATCCCCCGGTGCGGCGGATGAGGCGCTAACGGCAAAGAAGGAGCGACGATGGACCTTGGGTTGAAAGGCAAGAACGCCCTGGTGACCGGCGGCACCAAGGGCATAGGCCGCGCAATCTCAGCTTTGTTCGCTGCCGAAGGCGCCAATGTCGCCCTCTGCGCGCGCAACGCCGACGAGGTGGCGGCGACCACCAAGGCGTTGGCGGCGAATGGCGCGCGCGTTTGGGGCCGTGCGCTCGATGTCGGCGATCCCGTCGCCTTGAAACAATGGATCGCATACGCCGCCGGCGAATTCGGCGGCATCGACGCGCTGGTCTGCAATGTCAGCGGGCTGGCCATCGGCGATACGCCGGAGACCTGGGAGAAGTCTTTCCGCGTCGACATGATGCATACGGTCAATTCCGTCGCCGCCGCCCTGCCCTGGCTGGAGAAATCCACCTCGGCCGCGGTGGTGATCGTCTCCAGCGTTTCCGGCTTCGAAGTGGATTTCGCCGCCGGGTCCTATGGCGCCTTCAAGGCGGCGCTGATCCATTACGCCAAGGGGCTCAGCCACCAGCTTGTCGGCAAAGGCGTGCGCGTCAACGCTGTCTCTCCCGGCAACACCTATTTCGAGGGCGGCGTCTGGCAGAATATCGAGCGCGGCTCGCCCGATTTCTTCAAAAGCGCGATGGCGCTCAATCCGACCGGGCGGATGGGCACGCCGGAAGAGGTCGCCGCCGGCGTCGTCTTCCTCGCCAGCCCGGCCGCCAGCCGCATCTCCGGCGCCAATCTCGTGATCGATGGCGCATTGACCAAGGCGGTGTAAGCAGGTCGGCGGGCTATTCTCCAAAAAGGGAGAATGCGGTCCGCCCGGCCGAAGCGCAGGCTCAGGGCGCCCAAACTGTGACATGAAGGCCACTTTGTCGCCCCAATTTGACCTTCACGCCACAGTGAAGGCCCAAGGCCATTGCCAATGAATCGCTTCTGCCTGAAATAAGTATAGACGCGAATCGGCGCCGGCATCCTCTGAAAGCTTGTGCTTGCCCGACGATTAACTAACGGGAGAAGAATGAGAAATGCGCCGGATCGTTCATCTTAGCATCGGCATTTTCGCCGGCTTGCTTGTTACTTCGACGGTTGCGCAAGCCTCGGCGGACATTAGCATCTTCGCCTATCCGCCGGCCTCCGCCTCTGATACCGGCGGCCGACCGCTGGCGTCTCCGATCCCGCGCGAGACCGTCAACTATGACGGCCCCCAGGCGCCTGGCTCCATTGTGGTCAACACTGCCGAGCGGCGTTTGTATTTCATTCTGCCGAACCATCAGGCGATCAAATATGGCATCGGCGTCGGCCGTCCGGGCTTCGAATGGTCGGGCGCCAGCCATATCGCCAACAAGCGCGAATGGCCCGATTGGACGCCGCCGCCGCAAATGTTGCGCCGCCGCCCCGATCTGCCGCGCCATATGGAAGGCGGCATCGGTAATCCGCTCGGCGCTCGGGCGATGTATATCGCCGGAACCCTCTACCGGATTCACGGCTCCAACGAGCCCGACACGATCGGCCAGGCCGTCTCGTCCGGCTGCATTCGGATGACCAATGACGACGTGACCGACCTTTATGAGCGCGTGAAGGTCGGCTCCCAGGTCGTCGTGATGCGCTGATCGGCTTAACCGATTGACCGACGAGGCGTCGCCCGGCCGGGCGGCGCCTTTATCTTGTGCGGGTTCTCCCTTAGATAAGAGGGATGAACGCCGTCGCCCCCATCGTCGCCGCTCCGGCCCTTGTCGATCCATTCGGACGGGCGGTCACCTATTTACGGGTTTCGGTGACGGATCGTTGCGACTTTCGCTGCGTCTATTGCATGTCGGAAGACATGAATTTCCTGCCCAAACGCGATGTGCTGACCCTCGAGGAGCTCGATCGGCTGTGCTCGGCTTTCGTCGCGCTCGGCACACGCAAGTTGCGCATCACCGGCGGCGAGCCGCTGGTGCGGCGCGACATCATGCGCCTGTTTCGCTCGCTGTCGCGCCATCTCGACCGCGGCGCGCTCGACGAAATCACTTTGACGACCAATGGCTCGCAGCTCGAGCGCTACGCCGGCGACCTCGCCGCCTGCGGGGTCAAGCGCGTCAATGTTTCGCTGGACACGCTGGATGCGGGCAGATTCCGCGCCATCACCCGTTGGGGCGATTTGAGCAAAGTCATGGCCGGGATCGAGCGCGCCCGGAGCGCCGGTCTGGCGGTCAAGATCAACGCCGTCGCGTTGAAGGGCGTCAACGATGGCGAGGCGCCGGCGATGGTCGAATGGGCCCATGCGCGCGGCTTTGAGATGACGTTCATCGAAGTGATGCCGCTTGGCGAGATCGAAGGACAGCGCGTCGATCAATATTTACCATTGTCGCAACTTCGCGCCGATCTGTCGGCGCATTTCACGCTTATTCCGTCGAACCACGCGAGCGGCGGCCCGGCGCGTTATTTCGACGTCAAAGAGACCGGCGGGCGGCTCGGTTTCATCACGCCGCTAACCCATAATTTCTGCGAAAGCTGCAACCGCGTGCGCATCACCTGCACTGGCACGCTTTACATGTGCCTTGGCCAGGAGGACGCCGCCGATCTGCGCGCGCCGTTGCGACAGTCGCAATCCGACGAACCCCTCAACGCGGCGATCCGCGCCGCCATCGCGCGCAAGCCCAAGGGGCATGATTTCATCATTGACCGGGCGACCAACCGCCCCGCGGTTGCGCGCCATATGAGTGTGACCGGCGGTTAGTCGCGGCGCGCCAGGACGTTGGGGAAAGCCGCCCGGCGGCGGGAGGAATCTTCATGACCCATATCCTCCACCGCGCCGCCAATGGCGCCATGCCTGTCGCCGTTGGCGGGCGCGGCGTTGAATTGTTCGACCGCGACGGCAACGCCTATATCGACGCATCCGGCGGCGCGGCAGTGTCCTGCCTCGGCCATGGCCATCCCGAAATCATCGCGGCGCTTCATCGCCAACTCGACGCGGTCGCCTACGCTCATACCGGCTTCTTCACCACCGAAGTCGCGGAAAGTCTCGCCGATCGTCTGATCGAAGATGCGCCAGCCGGTCTCGACCATGTCTATCTCGTCAGCGGCGGATCGGAAGCGATCGAGGCGGCGCTCAAAATGGCGCGCCAATATTTCGTCGAAAAGGGCGAGACGCAGCGGCGCCACATTATTGCGCGGCGCCAGAGCTACCACGGCAACACGCTTGGCGCGCTGGCCGCCGGCGGCAATGAATGGCGCCGCGCGCAGTTCCAACCACTGCTGATCGAAACGCATCATATCGATCCCTGCTACGCCTATCGCTTCAGGCAGGAGGGCGAGAGCGACGAGGCCTATGCGGCGCGCGCCGCTGAGGCGCTTGAAGACAAGATTCTCGCGCTTGGCTCCGATCAGGTCATCGCTTTCGTCGCCGAGACTGTCGTCGGCGCTACCGCCGGCGCGGTGCCCCCCGTCGCCGATTATTTCAAGCGCATCCGGGCGATCTGCGACCGCTATGGCGTGCTGCTGATCCTCGATGAGGTGATGTGCGGCATGGGCCGCACCGGCACGCTACACGCCTGCCAGCAGGATGGCGTCGCCCCGGACCTGATGACGATCGCCAAAGGCCTGGGCGGCGGCTATCAGCCGATCGGCGCAGTTCTCCTCAGCGGCCGGATTTTCGAAGCCTTCGCCAACGGGTCAGGCTTCTTCCAGCATGGCCATACCTATATGGGCCATCCGATGGCCGCAGCCGCCGGCCTCGCAGTTCAGGAGGTCATCCGGCGCGACGGCCTGCTCGCCAATGTCAGGGCGATGGGCGAACGTTTGCAACGACGGCTGGAGGAGAGCTTCGCCAACAATCCGCATGTCGGCGATATCAGAGGGCGCGGGCTGTTCCGCGGCGTCGAGCTTGTCGCCGACCGCAGTTCGAAGGCTCCGTTCGATCCCTCGCGCAAGCTGCACGCGCGCGTAAAGAAGGAAGCGATGGCGCGCGGCCTGATGGTCTATCCGATGGGCGGCGCGATCGACGGAATCAGGGGAGACCATGTCCTGCTCGCGCCGCCCTTCATCGTCAGCGAAGGACAGATCGACGACATCGTCGAGCGCCTGGGCGATTCGCTCGATGCGGCGATCGCTTCGATGGGGTGACCGGCGTTGACTTCGGCTTCGTCCGCCAGGAATCTCTCTGGCGATCTTACGCGGCGTCATCGAGTTGAGGCAGCTTGTCGACGGCGGCGCCAAACTCGCGGCGGGCCGAAGATTTCCACAGGAAATCCATTCGGACATTTGCCTTCAAAAACCAGCTTCGTCGTGTCGTCCCTGAAGCTCCGGATCATCCGCCGTCTTTTCGATGCGTATCTCTTTACGGTACAAATCGACAAGAAGCAGGTCAAGGGTTTTGTATCTTAGAAAGATACAATCAGGATAAGCCTGTCTCCGGCGCGAGACGAGAGCGGACCGCATGTTTCCGGGAAAAGCGCGTTCGCTCTGGGCTACCGGGTGAGGCAATCTACCGACTTGTATATTGAGCAACAAACAGATGACTTCTGCAGTCTTATGCAATAGGAGCTTATCGCCATTCGACCGAAGCCCACGTTTGCTTTGTCCTCGATCGAAGCGAACGCGCCCTGCGTTGAGCGCATCGCCAATCGCAGGAGCGACAAAAGGCGAGCCCCGAGTCCCCTATTTCTCGAACTGAGACACGCCCCTCCAGCAAGCAAGTCTCGACCGCCGCCAGAAACTTGGCTATGAGGCTTGAGCGGCTGCGGCGGAGGGGACCGGAACAGAGTTCCTGGCGCAGATCGACAGGGCGCTTCCGGGGGACCTGATGAAATATCTGTTGCTGCTGGCGCCCTGCGTCCTCGCCGTTCTGACGCCGCTCTATAACAGCCTGAGCCCCGATTTCTTCGGCATCCCGCTTTTCTATTGGCTGCAGCTTCTGCTGATCCCGCTCTCCGCGCTGGCGATCTGGGCCGCCGACCGCATCGGGAAGGCTCAGCGATGATCGACAATCTCAACTGGACCGCGACGATCGTCTTTGTTTTCTTTTTCGCTGTGGTGACCGTGATCGGCTTCATGGCTTCGCGATGGAAGGCGGGCGATCTCGACCATCTGCATGAATGGGGTCTCGGCGGGCGCCGCTTCGGGGCGTGGATCACCTGGTTTCTGCTCGGCGGCGATCTCTACCCCGCCTACACCGTGATCGCCATTCCGGCCGTCGTCTATGCGATCGGCGCCTATGGCTTTTTCGCCGTCCCCTATACGATCGTCATCTATCCCTTCCTCTATCTGACCATGCCGCGCCTGTGGGCCGTGTCGCGCAAGCATGGCTATATCACTGCGGGCGATTTCGTATTCGGGCGCTATGGCGACAAATGGCTGGAGCTCGCCGTCGCGCTGACCGGCATCCTCGCCACCATGCCTTATATCGCGCTGCAGCTCGTCGGCATGGAAAAGGTCATCCAGGCGCTCGGCTTCCATGGCGAGGGCTATCTCGCGCATGGGCCGCTGACCATCGCCTTCGTCATCCTGGCGCTCTACACCTATTCGAGCGGCCTGCGCGCGCCGGCGATGATCGCCTTCGTCAAAGACATCATGATCTATATTTTCATCATCGCCGCCGTCATCATCATCCCGATCCAGCTTGGCGGTTTCGCCAACATCTTCGAGGCGGCGGGCAAGGTCTATGACGCCAAAGTCGCCGCCAATCCGAAACTATCGGCGGGCCTGATCCTGACGCCGCAGCAGATCGGCCCCTATATCACGCTGGCGATCGGCTCGGCGATGGCTCTGTTCATGTATCCGCATGCGCTGACCGGCACGCTGGCGGCATCGAGCGGCCAGGCGATCCGGCGCAATACGATGACCCTGCCCGCCTATTCCTTCGTGCTCGGCCTCATCGCGCTGCTTGGCGTGATGGCGCATGCGGCGGGCGTCAAGGTCGCCAATCCGCAGGACGCGGTGCCGCAATTGCTGCTCAAGGTCTTCCCCGACTGGTTCGCCGGCTTTTCTTTCGCCGCCATCGCGATCGGCGCGCTGGTGCCGGCGGCGGTGATGTCGATCGGCGCAGCCAATACGTTCACGCGCAATGTGTGGAAGACGTTCGTCAATCCCGACGTCAGCCCGATCAGCGAATCGACGATCGCCAAGCTGGTGTCGCTGATCGTCAAGATCGGCGCGCTGGTCGTGATCTTCTTCGTGCCGACGCAATATGCGCTCGATCTGCAATTGCTCGGCGGCGTCTGGATGGTGCAGATATTCCCGGCGATGATTCTCGGGCTTTACACCCGCTGGTATAGCGGCCCGGCGCTGCTGATCGGCTGGGCTATCGGCATGATCCTCGGCACCACGCTCGCCTGGGGCGCGACCGCCTGGGTTCCCGTCCATGCCCTGACCTGGGACGTGCCGCTGATCGGCAAACTCGACCTCGGCCTCGGCTTCGCCTCCTATAACGGCTTCACCGCCGTCATCGTCAATTTCCTGGTGGCGACGATTCTGTCGGCTTTCTGGAAGAGCGATGCGCCTGACCAGACGCTGGCGGCTGATTTCGAGGATCAGGCGGCGGTCGCGTAGCCGGAAGCAGAACCGAAACCACTCTGGAACGCAATTGTTTGTCTCATGAAGCAGCCGCGCCATTGTAGAAAATGATGCGGCCACCCGGCGTCAATTGATCCAGAAAGACGGTTGTATCCAGAAAAAGCGGTACGCCGATCAGCGGCTCTCCCAAAGCCCAGACGAGCTGACCGTCAGGGCGGCGCTGCAGCGGGAACGACGGCCGCTGCGGGCGCGTCGCCCGGATTGCGTCATCAAGATCAAAACTCAAGGTCGATGCTTGGCTTGATGGCGCCCTTGTGGCGCAGCAGCTTGACGCCGAAATCATCTTCAAGGGCCAGCCGCGACAGCGCTATTTCAAGCAATTCCCTGTCCGACGCCACGTGAGCGCGTTTCTTGGCCGCTTCGATCAGGCTTGCCGGAAGCCAGCCGGACACGCGCGCATCCTTCGCGGAGCCAAGCAACCCGACCGCGCGAGCGTGTTCGCGCACCAGTTTGTTGCGCAGATGAGCAGCGGCTTCATCGCTATCGTTCTTACGGGACGCGGCGCGAGCCACAGACAATCTCCGTCGTGTTGAACCAAACGCAGAATTCGTTCAACATGATGTCAATGTCGTGACCGGGCTCATGACATATGAGACGATGACCGAGAGCAGATTTCCTCATTGGTTGCATGGCGGAGCGTGTGCGCGAGAGGAATTCGAAGTCAAGGATCGCCTTTCAGGCGACCGCCCATAGCAGTCAGCTCGCTGACTGCGTAGACTTGTCAGCAATGGCGGCGAGCGCTTCGCGCTCGTCCTTGAGTCCGAATTCCTCTCGCGCATAATCGCCTTCATGCAAACAATGAGGCGTTGTAGCCACGACCGGCGGCTGTCTCACATGTGTTTGAACCAGGACACCGCCTCGCGCCGTCATCAAAGATTCTGCCTGGCCAGAAACGCCAGAACGAGGGCGGCGATCTCGTCGTTTTTCTCGTCCAGGGCGAAATGGCCTGCATCGAGCATATGTATCTCCGCGTCAGGCGCGTCCCGCTTGTACGCCTCTCCTCCTGGAGCGATGAACGAAGGATCGTCCTTTCCCCAGACCACCAGGAGCGGCGGCCTATGCTCACGCAGCCAGGCTTGCCAGGTCGGGTATAAGGCGACGTTGGTCCGATAATCGTAGAGCAAATCCGCTTGTATCTCGCGCTGGCCCGGTTTTGAGAGGTGGGCGTATTCGTCGGTCCACGTATCCGGGTTGTAACGCTCGGGATGCGAGGTCCCGAGCGTGTGGCGCTGTTCCGTCGCTTTGGGTGAAACGAATGTATCGAACACTTCGGGATGCGCGTGTCGATCGGACCAATATTTGGCGATGCCGGTCCATTTGGGCCCAAGTCCTTCGGTGTACGAATTGGCGTTCTGGATGATGAGAGCCTGGACCCGTTCTGGATGCATCAGCATGATGCGGAAACCAACCGGGCCGCCATAGTCATGAAGGAAGAATGCGCATTTGTTGATTTCGAGCTGCGCAAGAAGATGATCGATCGTCTGCGCCAAATGGTCGAAAGCGTAAGTGTAGACCGAGGGCGGTGGAGCATCGCTCTGGCCAAAGCCCGGAAAATCCGGCGCTATCAGGTGGTAGCGGGTGGCGAGCAAAGGAATGAGCGCGTCGAACTCGCGGGAAGAGGAGGGAAAGCCGTGCAGGAGCACGATCGTCGGCGCGTCCTTCGAACCTGCTTCGCGATAAAACACGCCGACTCCGTCGACGATGGCGCGGTGATAGGAGGTTGTCGCGGAGGTCGATTCGAGAGCGGCGGCGGGCGCGACCTGACTGGCCAATAAGACGCCGGCGGCCGCCGCCAGAACTCGGTTTTTCATCGTGCGCCTCGTTGCGTTTGAGATTTCGTTGAATGCCGTCCCGCCAGCCGGTCGCCTTGTCGTGGTCATTCCGCTCGCAGCTCGCCGACGGAACCGGCATAGCTACGACGGGCCGGTTTAGCCCAAACGGACCATTCCTGATTTGCTAAAAGGGTGCATTTTTGGTCTGCGCTGACGCAAAGCGCGATTGACAGGCCCGCGCCAGCGACGCCCCGCCCCTCAGCTCCTCGCGCGGCGCTGGCGGATCATGAAATTATCGAAGGAATATTCGGCGACCTGCCACCACAAATATTGGTCGGCGCGAAACGCCATGTAGGAATCGGCGATTTTCTTGAATTTCGGATTTTCGCCGCCGAGCTGGGCGTAGAGATCGTTGGCGGTCTTGTAGCAGGTCTCGATCACATCCTGCGGAAACAACCGCAATTCGGCGCCGCCGACCACCAGGCGTTTCAGCGCGCCGGGATTGAGCGCGTCATATTTTTCCTGCATCGAGGAATGGGCGAGCGCCGCCGCCGCGCGGAACGCCGCCTGATAGGACTTGGGCAGGGCGTCGAATTTTGCACGGTCGACGATGAGATGAAGCTGCATCCCGCCTTTCCACCAGCCGGGATAATAATAAAAGGGAGCAACCTTGGAGAGGTTCAGCCGCTCGCCTTCCTTGCGCTCGCCAAACTTCTCGTCGTCATAGGGACCGACCCATTCCATCGCATCGAGCGCGCCCGATTCGAGGGCCGGGTAGATTGCATCCTTGGGCGTCGCCGCCGGCTCGGCGCCGAGCGTCTGGAAAATCTTGCCGGCAAAGCCGCCGATACGCATCTTGAGGCCCTGGAAATCACCGGGGGCATGGACCTCCTTGCGAAACCAGCCCGCCATCTGTCCGCCGGTATTGCCAGCGGGAAGCGCGAAGACGTTGCGGTCGGCGAGGAATTCGTCGATGAGCTGATTGCCGCCGCCCTCATTGAGCCAGGCGGCGTGCTGGCGCGCATTCATGCCGAATGGCGTCGAGGATCCAAAAGCAAAGCTTGGATCCTTACTCCAATAATAATGCAGCGCGCTATGCGCGCATTCGACCGTACCGTTGGACACCGCGTCAAGCGCTTCCAACGCCGGCGCGATTTCACCGGCCGGAGAAACCACGACCGTGAAATGGCCGTCGGTCATGTCCGAGAGCGCCTTGGCGAAAGTTTGCGCGCCGCCGAAAATCAGATCGAGCGAAGGTTGAAAGCTGGACGTCATGCGCCAATGCACATCGGGATTGGCGTCAGCCAAGGCAGGCTTGGCGAGACCCAGGCCGGCGGCGGCAAGCCCAAGCCCCGCGACGAACCGCCGACGCCCTGCGCTCATTTGGCTACGCTCTTCATGCTCGTTGGCTCCGAATTACAAGTGCTCCAGAGAGCTTCAAATTCGACCGGTTTAACGCCTGTATATAGGATTGCGCACAAAATTGCGGCAACCTTTGATCAGAATTGCGCGATTGGCGCATCTCGCGCGAGTCGCTATAGGACGCCAGACGCCGCCGGGCGGCCGACCTCTAAAACTGTCAGGAGACACCAATTGGCTGAAGTCGCATTTCTTGGGCTGGGCGTCATGGGCTACCCGATGGCGGGGCATCTCAAAAACAAGGGCGGCCATCGTCTGCGTGTCTACAACCGCACCGGGGCGAAGGCGGCGCGATGGACCGCCGAACATGGCGGCGCCTCGGCGCCGACGCCGCGCGAGACCGCCGAGGGCTGCGACTTTGTTTTCGCCTGCGTCGGCAATGACGACGATTTGAGGTCGATCGCGCTTGGCGCCGATGGCGCTTTCGCCAGTATGAAGCCGGGCGCGATCTTCATCGACAACACCACTGCCTCGGCCGAAGTCGCCCGCGAGCTTCACGGCGAAGCGGCCAAACGCGATCTGCATTTCATCGACGCGCCGGTTTCGGGAGGGCAGGCCGGCGCACAGAACGGCGCGCTGACCGTGATGTGCGGCGGCGACCCCGAGCCCTATTCCCGGGCCGAGCCGGTGATCGCCGCTTACGCCCGCGCCTGTCGGCTGATGGGGGGGCCAGGCGCCGGGCAATTGACCAAGATGGTCAACCAGATCTGCATCGCCAGCCTCGTGCAGGGCCTCGCCGAGGGTTTGCACTTCGCCGCCAAGGCCGGCCTCGACGCAGAGGGCGTCGTCGAGGTGATTTCCAAAGGCGCGGCGCAATCCTGGCAGATGGAGAATCGCTATAAGACGATGATCGCCGGCAAGTTCGAATTCGGCTTTGCGATCGACTGGATGCGCAAGGACCTGGCGATCTGCCTCGACGAAGCGCGCCGCAACGGCGCCCATCTGCCGGCGACGGCGCTGGTCGATCAGTTCTATTCGCAGGTCCAGAAAATGGGCGGCGGCCGCTGGGATTCCTCGGGCCTGATCGCCCTCTTACAAAAATAAGAGAGGGCCGGCGGCCCTCCCTCCTGTCGTCTCGCCCTCTACTTCGGGCAGGGCGGCGCGTGCGGCACGCCGCAAGCCGGTTGCTTGGCCGGCGCGGCATGCGGCGGCGGCGGCGCGCGCTGCACTGGCGGCGGCGGCGCGCGCTGCACTGGCGGCGGGGCAAAATGCTGTACCGGCGCAGGCGGCGGCGCATGCTGGACAGGCGCCGGCGGGGGTGCGCGTTCAACCGGCGCCGGTTTGAATTCCTGTCGCGGCGTCGGCTTGGGCTCGATCGGCGCGGCCTTGATCTCTTGTCGCGGCGCAAGCCTGGGTTCGACCGGCGCGGTTTTGAACTCCTGCCGCGGCGCGAGTTTGGGCTGGACCGGCGCCGTCTTGAGCTCCTGCCGCGGCGCGAGCTTGGGCTCGACCGGCGCGGTTTTGAGCTCCTGTCGTGGCGCGAGCTTGGGCTCGACCGGCGTGGTCTTAAGCTCCTGTCGCGGCGCGAGCTTGGGCTCAACCGGCGTGGTCTTGAGTTCGGGCTTGACGGCAAGCGGCTCAGCCGGCGTTGGAAGCGCGTTCAGCGGCTTAGCGGGCTCCAAGGCATGGTCCCTTCGCTCGGAGCCGGGCGCTCCCGGCAAAGGCTTGCCGGCGCCGGGGACGAGCGGGGATGGTTTGACCTCATTCAAAGGCTGGGCGCCCGGCGCGACGCCTGGAGTCGCGGGTAGCGGCTTGAGGGCCCCGGCCGGCGTCTGTACGCCCGGCAATGGCTTGACCGCATTCAGCGGCTGGGCGCCCGGAGCCACAGGCAAAGGCTTGCCGAGGCCTGGAACGACCGGCAACGGTTTGACCGCATTCAACGGCTGCGCGCCGGGCGCAACACCCGCGGCGCCTGGCAGAGGCCTGCCGACGGCAACCGGCGCCGGGGCGCCGGAGGCGCGATCGCGCGGCCTGAAGCCGCCCGGCAGCGGCGGCGGCGCGCCGCCGTTTTGTTGGGCGACGCCGCCGCGACGATCGTGGAAAACCTTGGCCCCGACCAACAGCGGAATGGCCACCGCGAGCACGGGCAGGAAGCCAGCGGCAACCGGCGGCGGCGGCGGCGGCAGGTCGCGCCAGTCGGCGTCCTGTTCGGGCAGGAAATAGATCGGCGGCGGCGGCGGTGGGCCGTAATCGGGGCTGTCGAATACGAACGCCGGGCCGGTGTCGTAGGCCAATTCGTCGGGCGGCGGCGGCGGCAGATCGGCATATTCGACCGGCGCGAAATCCGGCGGCGGCGCAAATTGCGCCGACAGAAACTCCAAGCGGCGGCGCGCATCGGAAACATGCGGACCGTTCGGATAGATTCGCAGATAAGTCCAGTAAGCGCGCGGGCTGTTCTCGTTGACCGAACGGCGCCAGAAAATCGCCTCGCGGCGGGCCGCCAGGATGGCGCGCACGCGGCGCGCCTGCGGGCTGTTGGGATAGGCGGCCAGATAGTCCTGATAACTCTGCAGCGTGTCGTTCTGCAGGGCCACCGAATAGGCCTGATCGGGACCGATGCTGTTCAGCGGACGTTTGGCGATATCGGCCACGGCGGCGACCGCGGGCGGCGGCGGCGCATCGGGCGCGCGCTCGAAAATCGAATAGGGCTCCTGCACTTTCGATACGCTCCACGGCACCACGGCGCCGCTGGTCTGCTGGTTCACCTGCAAACGCGTCTGCGCGAAAGCATCGTCGATCGGCAATCCGCCCTGGCGCATCGCGCCGGCGAGGGATTTGCCATAGACGCCATAAGGACCAGGCTCGTCGGGCGCGACGGTTCCCGGGGCGGCGTTGAACGCCATCAGCGTGCCGTCGTCGGGATCGACCAGACCGAGGCCGCCGGCGAGGCCCGAGGCATCCGCGGCGAAGGCATTGGCGCGCGCGGCGTCCATCACGATGATGCGCGCCCGTCCGGGCGTCGCCGCCAAAGCGTGGGAGAAATCGGAAATCTTGATCGCCTGGATGGGAATATCGGCGTCGCGCGCGATCTTCGCGTCGATCGGCACGAAGTAATTGTCGCCGTCATATTGCACGCCGCGTCCGGCCAGATAAACGAAAGCCTGCATGTCCGGCCCGATCGTCGCCGCCTTGGCGAGAAAATCGCGCAGCGCGCCGCGCAGGCTGTCCTGGTCGAGATCGCGCGCGCCGACGACTTCGAAGCCCGCCGCCTGCAACGTCTGCGCAACGAGACCGGCGTCATTGGCCGGCGTCGCCAGCGGATGATCGGGATAGGCCGCATTGCCGATGATCAAGGCGATGCGGGGGTTCTGCGCGGTAGGGGCATCCTGCGCCTGCGCCCAGGGCGCGAGCGTCAAAAATGAAAACGAAAGCGCTCCGACAAGAGCAACCAGGAATTTCATTTGAAATGTCACACATCCACCCCGCGTTTGGAACCGGCGAACTCCATTGACAGCGGATATCGGGACAATGAGTCTGAACCGTGACTGAACGGCGTCGGCCGATTGATCGCCGCGGGCGCGACTTCGAACGAGAAGAACAAAAGCGGAAGCAACGGCGCCAGGCTCATCCGGCGCCGCGAACGCTTCACTCATTGATGTCCCGCCGGCTGAACGCTCGCAATCCCAGAGCGTCGCGACGAGTGCAGAGAAATTCGAGCCGAACGCCGACGCGTTCTAGGCGTGCGCCTTCTCTCGCTCCAGCGTGCGTTTGATCGCCGCCGACCCTTGCTCCACCATCGCACCGATCGGTCCCGCCAATTCGTTGGGCAGCAGATCGACGATCCATAGGGCGCGCGTTCGGCCTTCGCCATCGGCGAACGCCTGGAACGACGCATTGTAATGGCTCATTCGCCCGCCAACCACCGTCCAAACGAGCCGGCGCGCCATATCGTCAATGTCGACGATCTTTTCGCGCGCCGCCAGACCATTGGCGAAGGTGACGATTCTATCGTCGCCCTCCATGCGCGTGTCGACGACAAAACCCGAGGCGAGACGTTGGTGGAGAGCGCCGACATCGCGAGCCGCCGCCCAGACGTCTTCGCAGCGGGCTTCGATCAGAATTTCCTTGCGGATAGACGCCATCTTTTTTCCTTTCGTGCGTGTCAAATGTCGGGACCTATCAAGCAGCCGGGCGGAGCGCGGCCGCATCAGTTCATCACAGGCACACCGCTTCTATATTGTTGCCGTCCGGGTCGATCAGGAAGGCCGCGTAATATGTTGGGCTGTAGTCGGCGCGCAGTCCCGGCGCGCCGTTGTCCTGACCGCCTTTCGCCAGGCCGCCCTTATGGAAGCGATCGACCGAGGCATGGTTGGGCGCGCGGAACGCGACATGCGCGCGCGAGGCGGCCTTGCTGTCGGGATAAAGCCAGAGCGCGGGCGCCCCCGGCGGGCCAAATCCGGCCCCCGATTCATCGCGCGAACAGAGTTCGTAGCCGAGCGGCGCAAGCGCGGCTTTGTAGAAGCGCACGCTCGCGTCGAGATCTCTAGTTTTCAAGCCGATGTGGTCGTACATAACGCCTCCTCTGTTGGAGGCGTCGTATTAGCCAGACGCGGCGAGGCGTTCTTGGAGAATCTTGCGGTCGCCCTTGGCCGCCTGGCGAAAGCGGCGCGGCGAGACGCCGGCCGCGCGATGAAATGTGCGCACAAAGTTGGAGAGATCTCCGAATCCGACATCGAAAGCAATGTCGGTGATCGCGCGGGAATCGTCGGCGAGCAGCCGCGCCGCGCGCCGCAATCGCGAGCGCACCAGATATTGATGCGGCGTCACGCCGAGCACATTGGCGAACAGCCGCAGGAAATGAAACGGGCTAAGCCCCGCTGGTTGGAATGCGCATCGATCCACAGCGCCGCCTCGACCGCCCGGCGCCGATCGCGCGCGACGGCCTCCACCGCTTGCCGCCGCTGTCCTGTGGCGATTTCGACGAAACGGGCTGCGAAGATCAGGCCGAGCTCGTCAAAGCCGATATCGCTGCCGCCTTCGGCGACCGTCTGCGCCAATTCGCCCAGCACCATCAGTTCGGGCAGCGGCGGCGCGCAGCCCGTTCGCCAGACCTCATGGCGATCGCCGATCGTCTCGACGAGCGCCGCGGGCAGATGAAACGACAGACATTCGTCGCCGCCGGCGTGATGATCGTGCAGGCAAACATATTCGTCGCCGGGGCGCCCGACCAGAACCGATCCGGCGATCAATTCGTAGACTTGTCCCCGACAGCGGCAACCGAAACTGCCCTTCCGGACATAGGACAGCGAATAGCTCTCGTGCAGTTCGGCATAGGGCTTTTCCGACGGCCCCGCGTCGCAGCGATAGTCGAAGGTCGAGACATAGCCTTCGTGGAGGAGTCTGCTCTTCACCATCGCCTGGATATAGGGGTCTGGGCAGGCTTCAGCAACAAAACCCGCGGCTCACGCCCTGGCGCTCGGCCGCGCCGAGAGGGCCTGATGCCAGCGCCGCAATTGGCCGAGGTGCTCGGGAATGGCGATCCGCGCCGTCCTGGCGAAATCGAGCGCCACCAGGCCGCTGATATCGGCGACGCTGAAGCGGTCGCCGGCAATGAATTCGCGATTTTCCAATTCGCGATCGATGCGCGCCATCGCCTCGACCGCCTTCGGCTTGCTCGATTGCGCGAGTTCGGCGATCTGTGGAACCTCCATCCGCGCCATATGCGGATGGGAATGGCGGAACGCATTGGCGATATGAATGAGCAGGCCGAGCTCCAGCCGCCGCTGCTGCATTTCGACCCGCGCGCGCTCCAGGGCGCCGATTCCGAACAGCGGCGGATCGGGCTGTATTTCTTCAAAATAGCGGCAAATGGCGATTGATTCACAAAGGACTTCGCCGTCGTCGAACGCCAGCACCGGAATGCGCTGAAATGAATTGAGCGCGGAGAAGCCCGCCGATTTTTGTTCCAGAGCGGCAAGGTCGACATCGATGGTCGGCACGCTCAGATTTTTTTCGGCCAGAAAAATGCGCACGCGTCGAGGATTGGGCGCCAATGGCGAATTATAAAGCTTCACGGTCGGCCCCCTCCCCTTGCGCACAAGTTCCCGGCCTGCGCCTGGAGACCAGACCATGTAGCCTGATCATGGTCAACGCTATCGCGCCGCGCGAGGAGCGCGCAGCGCCGGCCTTTGCTGCGGCGCCGAAAAGGTTAACCGAAATTGGCGGGAAACCGGGTGAAATCGCCGCGCCTCCTTCAGGAATCGCTCTCATTCGAGACGATTTGTCAGTCGCTCGTTAACGATTAGCGGGCATCATCTTCCGCTAGCGGATCGTGCCGGCGTGCGTTGAGTGGTCATGAGTGAAGTCACTGCGGAAATGATTGAAAACGGCCGTGCGCGCGACCCCGTGTCGGCGAGCCGGCGCCGCAAGATGACTGTCAAGATGCGCCAGGCGCGCGAAAGACTGACAACCTCTAACGAGCGCACAACCGCCTATGCCCCCGATCTGCTGCGCCTGTTCGCGCAATGCCATCGCAGCGCCATGCCGGTCATGTGCCTGCTCGTCCTGACGATCGGCGCCAGCGCGCTGATGTGGGTGCCAACGACCATGGTGTTGGGATGGGCGACGCTCGTCAGCATGTCGATGGCGCTGCTCTACGGCTTTTCGATCGCGCTCCTGGATCAGCGCTCGGAAGAGGTCAACGTCCCAGCATGGCGCCTGAAGTTCGTCCTCGCCGAATCTTTCAGCGGCGTCTCCTGGGCGTTGATCGTCATTCTGCTTTTGCAGGCGCACGATCCCAACGCGCGCACCTTCGTCCTGGTGGTGCTGCTGCTGGTGGCGGCGATGACCGCGATGGTCGCCTCGTCGATACCGTTCGCGGTCGCCGGCGGGCTGGTGCCCGTCACCTTCGCCATTTTCTTTGCTTTGGGCCCGACGACACGGTTCGACAGCATCGCCCTTTGCTTTCTATGCGTCGGCGCCTTGATCTATTTCGTGATCCTCGCCAATCGGCTGCATGCGACCTCGATCGACGGGCAATCGTTCCGCGCCGAGAAAGACGCGCTGATCGCCGAACTCGAACAGGCCAAGCTCAATTCGGACGAGGCGCGCCGGCGCGCGGAAGAGGCCAATCTCGCCAAATCGCGCTTTCTGGCGACGATGAGCCATGAGCTGCGTACGCCGCTCAACGCCATTCTCGGCTTTTCCGAAGTGATGAAGGCGGAGCTTTTCGGCGCCCATACGGTGCCCTCCTACCGTGAATATTCCGAGGACATTCACTCCAGCGGGCAGCATCTGTTGATGTTGATCAACGAAATCCTCGATCTGTCGCGCGTCGAAGCGGGGCGGTACGAACTCAGGGAAGAATCGGTGGCGCTGGTCAATATCGTCGAGGAATGCCGCCACTTGCTCGCCATGCGGGCCAAAAACAGAGGCATCAACGTCATCGAGGCGCTCGACGACGGACTGCCGCGGATCTGGGCGGACGAGCGCGCCGTGCGCCAGGTGACGCTCAATCTGCTCAGCAACGCCATCAAATTCACGCCGCAGGGCGGATCTGTCACTATCAAAGTGGGATGGACGCGGCTCGGCGGCCAATATCTCTCGATCCGCGACACCGGGCCTGGAATACCGGAGGAGGAAATTCCGGTCGTGCTGTCCTCGTTCGGCCGCGGCTCGCTTGCCCAGAAGAACGCCGACGAGGGTACCGGCCTGGGCTTGCCGATCGTCAAGGGATTGGTGGAATTGCACGGCGGCGAGTTCAAACTTCTGTCAAAAGTGCGCGAGGGCACCGAAGTCATCGTCATATTCCCGCCCGAGCGGGTGATGAACGCCCTGCCCCAGCTCGATCCGAACGCGCCCGAGCCGCCATCCCAGCGCGAGCCGACGCGCCGGCCGATGCGCCGGGCGGCGGCGTAAATTCGGCTCAAGCGCGGGAATTGCCGCCCGCGTCCAGGGCCTGCGGCGTTATTGCGCCCTGCTGCTGGAGGCAGGCGACAAGTTGCGCCAATGGCGGCATCGGGCTCGTGATCCCGAGGGCGCGCTCTTGACGGACCAGGTCAAGGTGGAGCCGCCCGCGGAAAAAGCCAGCCCGATCGCGGCTGAGCCTGAGCGCGCCAGCGGATGAGCGCCGGCCGCCAAGCAAAGAGCCATCATCGCCGCGGGTCGCGCTTGGCCCATAAGCGAAGCGCGAGATTGAAGTCTGGGGATAATTCCACGGCCGACGGTCGCGCGGTTTGATGTGCCTAAATTTTAGGCGTAGCGTCACAAAAACGAAAAAATCAACAATCGGGGGACGCTATGGACATTCCGAACGCTTCGCCATCTCTCTACAACGAAGACCTCGCGCCGGCCACGGTTCGCAATTGGGGCCCGTTCAGCATTTTCAACGTCTGGACGTCGGACGTGCACAGCCTGTGGGGCTATTATCTCGCCGCCAGCCTGTTTCTTCTGTGCGGAAGCTTCCTCAATTTCGTCCTCGCCATCGGCATCGGCTCGCTGGTGATCTTTTTCCTGATGAGTCTGGTCGGCAATGCCGGCGTCAAGACGGGCGTGCCTTATCCCGTCCTCGCCCGCGCCTCGTTCGGCATCTGGGGCGCCAATATTCCGGCGCTGGTGCGCGCCATCGTCGCCTGTTTCTGGTATGGGGCGCAGACCAGCGCGGCGTCGGGGGCGATCGTCGCGCTGCTGATCCGTTCCGACAGCTTCAAGGAATTTCATAGCTCCACACATGTGCTCGGCCATTCCGGCCTGGAAGTGATCTGTTTTGTCATCATCTGGGCGCTGCAATTGCTGATCATCCAGCGCGGCATGGAGACGGTGCGCAAATTCCAGGATTGGGCTGGCCCCGCCGTCTGGGTGATGATGCTCATTCTGGCGATCGGCCTTGTCGTCAAAGCCGGCGGCATCTCCTTCTCGAGCGCGATCCCGCCGGAAGTTCTCCTTGACAAGACCAAAGACGCCGGCGTTCCCGGCATTCCGGGATCATTCGCCTCGCTGATGGCGGTGTCGGCGACCTGGATCACCTATTTCGCCGCGCTCTATCTCAATTTCTGCGACTTCTCGCGCTACGCGCCGGACGCCAAGGCAGTCAGAACCGGCAATATCTGGGGCCTGCCGGTCAATCTGATCCTGTTCTCGCTCGTCGCCGGCGTCACCACTATCGCCGCCTATCAGGTCTATGGCGAAGTGCTGCTGCATCCCGACCAGATATCGGCCAAATTCGATAGCTGGTTCCTCGCTTTGCTCGCCGCGCTCACTTTCGCGGTGGCGACGCTGGGCATCAATGTGGTGGCCAATTTCGTCTCGCCGGCCTTCGATTTCTCCAACGTGTTTCCGCGTTATATCGACTTCAAAAAAGGCGGTTATATCGCGGCGCTGATCGCGCTCGTGCTCTATCCCTTCGCGCCCTGGGAGGGCAGCGCCGCGGCCTTCGTCGGCGCGATCGGCGCGACGATGGGGCCGATCTTCGGCGTGATGATGGTAGATTATTATCTGATCGCCAAAGGGCGCGTGAACGTGCCCGCGCTCTACCAGGAGAACGGGGAATATCGCTACAGCGCCGGCTGGAACTGGGCGGCGATCATCGCCGCGATCATCGGCGCCTTGTTCTCCAGCATCCTGCCGAATTTCACTTCGCTATTGCCGGAATGGTGGGGCGTTTACGGCTGGTTCTTCGGCGTCGGCATCGGCGGCGCCGTCTATTATGCTTTGCGTTCGGTGATGGCGCCGGTCGCCGCGACCGCCTGACCCCAGCAAGACCCAGGCGCGCGATCCCGACGAGCGGATCGCGCGTCTTCGTTCTTCACCCTCGCGCGCTCGCGCTCCCCAGCAGGATCGTCGCCGCCGCGCCGATGAGCAGCGCCGCGGAGACGATCAACGCTTCGCGGGCGCCCGGAATGAATCCGCTTGCGCCGCCGATCAGCGATCCGAATAGAGCGACGCCGATGACGCTACCGGTTTGCCTGGTGGCGTTGAGAACGCCGGCCGCAATCCCCGAGCGCGCCTTTTCCACGCTGCCAAGCAAGGTCGCGGTCAATGGCGGCACCAACAGCCCGAGGCCGGCGCCGATCGCCAGAAGCTGCACGCCGATCGCCCAATAGGATTGGCCGGGCGCGACGCCGAGGAGCGCGATGCAGCCAGCGCCAGCGGTGGCTGCGCCCAGCGCGATGATCGCCGGCGTCCCGAACCGCTCGGTCGCGCGCGCCGCCATAAGGTTCATCGGCAGCACCGCGCCCATCATCGGCAGAAAGGCAAGGCCGGTAGCGAACGGCGAGAGATGATTGATCTGCTGGAAATACAGGCTGAGTACGAAGATGAGGCCATAAAAGGCGACATTGACGACAAGGCCGACGATCGAAGTCAGTGCGAACATGCGGTGCTTGAACAGGCCAAGCGGTAGCATCGGCTGCTCGGCGCGCCATTCCTGGACGATGAAGAGCCCGGCGAGAACTGCCGATGCGGCAAAGCCGGCGAGCACGAAAGGATTGGCCCAACCCACTGCGCCGCCCTCGATGATAGCGCCGGCCAGACACCCGAGCGTGCCGATCGCCGCCGCTTGTCCGGGAAGATCGAGTTCGCGACTGGACGATCGCGTCGTCTCGCGCGCATAGCGCCATGTCAGCCAGAGGCCGACGAGGCCGATCGGCAGGTTGACGAGAAATATGCTGCGCCAGCCGACGAGCGCGATGAGGATGCCGCCCGCGAGCGGGCCCGCCGTCAATGCGAGGCTGGCGCCGGCGGCCCAGATTCCGATCGCCCGTCCCCGCTCCTTCTCGTCGGCATAGGCATGATTGAGGAGGACGAGTGAATTGGGGACGAGGATCGCCGCGCCGGCGCCCTGCGCGGCCCGCGCGGCGATCAGAATCAGCGCGTTGGGCGCCAGAGCGCAGGCGAGCGAAGCCGCGGTGAAGATGGCGAAGCCCGTCATGAATACGTTCTTTGCGCCGATGCGGTCGCCGAGCGCGCCCGCGGTCAGGATCAGCGCCGCGAAGGCGATCGTGTAGGCGCTGACCACCCATTGCAGTTCGGAGACGCCGCCGCCGAGCGCGCCGCCGATACTGTTCAAGGCCGTGTTGACGATGGTGACATCGAGCTGAACGACGCCAAAGCCAAGGCTCATCGCCGCCAGCGTCAGCGATTTCGTCAGCGCCGGGCTCTCGGCGTTGCCGGCGACGCCGGAACGCGAAGCCGGCCCGGTCGCGTGGAACGACGGACGCGGCGCTTCAGCGCGCAGGGGCGATACGATAGGTTGTGTCATGCCGACGCCTTTCGAACAAAAGATCTGTCCTCATTGAGGATGCAGCCCGCCGCCTCGGCGCGGCGCAGGCATTCGGCGCCGTCGGAATCGCTGAGCAATTTCTCGCGATAAAGCTGATAGGCGGCAAGATCGGGAAAATCGATCAGTCCGAGCGCAATATTGGTCGGACCGGCGATCTTGGTCGGCAGGTAATAGGCGACGCGCGTTCCGCCGCAGCGTTCGATCGACTGCCGCAATGCGCGGGCGTAAGCTTCGAAATCGCCAAGCTTGTTGGCGTCGAGCGTATAGCGGATGCAAAGCGTCATCATAGGTGTCTCCTTCGGCGCGGGATTTGGCGGGCGCAATCCTGTAACGCGCGAGACCGCCGATCGTCCCAAGCCTTCGCTTCGACCGCGGTCGAAGCATTTGGCGCCCTTTTCCCTTGGCGCGCCCGAAGACCCATGTTCAATGGAGAGTGAGAGAACGAGTTTCCCTGAGGCCCGGATTTCGCGGGAGGAAGCGATGTCGCGCATCGCCCTTGAAATGGCCGAGATCGCCAATCTGATCGGCGATGTCTCGCGCGCCAATATCCTGGCGGCGCTGATGGACGGCCGCGCGCAGACGGCGCTGGAGCTTAGCCTCGCCGCCCGAGTGACGCCTCAGACCGCCAGTTCGCATCTGGCCAAGCTGCTCGACGCCAATTTTCTCGCCGTCGAGAAACAGGGCCGGCATCGCTATTACCGCCTCGCCTCGGCGCAGGTGGCGCGCACGCTTGAAGCGGTGATGGCGCTAACTCTCAGCGCGCCGCCGCGCCATCGCGCCAAATCCAGGCCCGACGAGGAAATGCGCGCGGCGCGCATGTGTTACGACCATGTCGCGGGCCGGATCGGCGTCGGCATAGCGGATGCTCTGATCGCGCGCGGCCATGTCGCTTTCGAGGGCGATTCCGGCGAGGTGACCGAGTCCGGCCGGGTCTTCTTCGCCGACCTCGGAATCGGCCTCGCTCCGCCGGCAAAGAGCCGGCGCGTCTATTGCCGCTCGTGCCTCGATTGGAGCGAAAGGCGACGGCACATCGCCGGCCATGTCGGCGCGCAGATCGCTGACTTCTGTTTCGAGAAGAAGTGGCTCGCGCGCAATAAAGCGAGCCGCGCGTTGACAATCACGGAACACGGAGGCCGGATGCTGGCGCAGGCGTTCGGCATGGATTGGCGCGCGGAGACTCGCTAGACTTTGTGGCTCTCTACTATCGTCATTGCGAGGGAGCGCAGCGACGAAGCAATCCAGACTAAGTTTCTGAGAGCCTTCATCTGGATTGCTTCTCAGGGCATACGCGAAGCGAAGCAATCCGTACCGATCTTGACGCGACTCAGTCTGGATGGCTTCGTCGCTTCGCTCCCTCGCCATGACGGTGAAGCAAAAAGCAAGGCGTTGCAGAATCGGTCTTGCATCGCGCCCGCACGTCGCCGCAATCCGAAGTTAGAGAATCGATCATGACTCAGTCGATTGAGGCGGCCCGGCGCGCCTATGCGGAGGAACTCCGTTTCGCCACACGCATGCGCTCGCCCGCTCTGTTGGCCGCCTTTGCGACCGTAGCGCGCGAGCGATTTGTCGGACCGGGTCCGTGGCGGATCAAAAGCCCCTGGGGCCTCAACGAATATTGGACGACCGACGATATCGATCCGCGACAACTCTATCATGACGTGCTCGTCGCCCTCGACGAGAAGCATGGCGTCAACAACGGCCAGCCGAGCCTTTGGGCTTTTCTTCTGGACCGGCTCGATGTGGCGGCGGGCGAACATGCGCTGCACCTGGGTTGCGGCACAGGCTACTACACTGCGATCATCGCCGAACTCGTCGGTTTGAGCGGAAGCGTCGCGGCGATCGATATCGACGCGGCGCTCGCGGAAAGGGCCCGAGTCGCGCTTGGCTTATGGCCGCAGGTCGCCGTGAGCAATGCCGACGGCGCCGGCGCGTCTTTCGCGCCGGCCGATGTGATCGTCGCCAGCGCCGGCGTGACGCACCCGCCGCTGTCATGGATCGGCGCGCTCAAACCCGGCGGCAGGCTGCTGTTTCCGATGACGACGGAGCGCGGCGGCCCCGGCCGCATGCTGCTTGTAACACGAGGCAGGCAGAATGGGTTTGCCGCCCGTTTCCTGTGCGATGTGAGATTCATCGACTTTAAAGGCATGCGCGATCCCGAGGCGAGCGCGCGCCTCGCGCAGGCTTTCAAACGCGACGGCGGCGCGAGCGTGAGGTCGCTGCGCCGCGACGACCATAAAGAGGACAAAAGCTGCTGGCTGCATGGCGGCGACTGGTGCCTCTCGCGCCGCGATCCGGGCGAGCGCCAATAGCGTCCCCAAAAGTTTGCGCTCACGCTCGCCTGACGGAAGCCGAAGTCGCGGCGGAACGCGTCGCCATGCTCACGCCGGCGGTGACGATCACGTTCAGCAAGAACGCGACGAAGCCGACATTGATGTCGTTCATCTCGATTGGCAAGAAGGGCAACAGGCTCCTGAACGTGCTGTGGCTGAGCGTGATCGCCGCCACCGTGGCGACGCCGACGACAATGCCACAGAAAACGCCGGTCTTGGTCGCCGGATTATTGCGCATCAAGCTGCAGACGAGCCCGGGGAACAATTGCGTGACGAAGGAATAGCCCATCAAAAGCAGCGCCACGATCGTCTGGCCGCCCGCAAGCGCGAATCCCACGGCGACGAGCGCGCCGATCGGCACGCAGCAGCGCGCGACGAGCGCCACCGTCTCGTCGCTGGTCTGAGGCCGCAGCCCGCGCAGAATGTCATTGGCGATAAGCGTCGAAGCGGCGACGAGGATCATCGATCCCGGCACCAGCGCGGTGAGCACGCCCGCCGCGCCGATCACGCCGATAAACCAGGGATCGAAAGTCTGGATCGAAAGGCGAAACAGCGAAAGGTCGATGTCCGGTCCGGTGAGATCGGGAATCTTGAGAATCGCCGCGAAGCCGCAGAAGAACACAAAGAGCAGGATGAGCTGATAGACCGGCAGAACGATCGCATTGCGACGGAAAGAACGCTCTTCCCTGGCGGTGAGGGCGGCGCCGAACGAGTGCGGCCACATGTAAAAGCCAAGCGCGGTGAGCAGCACCGTCGACTGGAACCACAGGACGCTCTCGCCCTGCGGCTTGAAGGCGAGGAACCCAGGCTTGGCCGCGTCGATGGCGCGGAACATTTCGCCATAGCCGCCGTAATAATGGAACGGAAAATAGATGCCGAGAAACAAGACAATAGCGAGGATGAGAAAATCCTTCACCGCCGCGTTCCAGGCCGTGCCGCGCACGCCCGAAACGATCACATAGATCGTCACGATCGCGGCGCCGATCCAAATCGCAACGCTCGAGGATATCGAGCCATAGGAGGCGACGGAAACGATGATGCCAAGCCCTTTGAACTGCAATTCGAGATAGGGAATGAGCGCGACCACGCCGACGATTGCGACAAGCACGCCAAGCGCCGCGCTGTCATATTTGCGCGCGAAGAAATGCGATTGCGAAAAGAGGCGCTCCTGTTTCGCGTAGCGCCAGATCGGCGGCAGCAGCCAATAGGAGAGGACATAGGCGAGGGTGCCATAAGCGAGGATGTAATAGGCCGAGGCGCCCTTGCCATAAGCAAATCCGCTGCCGCCAAGGAAGGTGAAGGTCGTGTAGATTTCACCAGCGGTGAGCAGGAAAACGAGCACGACCCCGAAGCCGCGTCCGCCGACCGTCCATTGCTCCAACGTCATCGTCTTGCCGTATCGCGCAAAAACGCCAAGGCCGAGCGAGAGCGCGGCGACCATGAAGATGATGAGAAGCGCGCTGTTCATTGTCCCGCTCCTTCATCGCCTTGGCGGGGCGCGGCGTTGATCGGATCGAAGAAATAGATGATTCCCATGATGAGAGAGCCGAGGAGGACCCAGCCGACGATCCAGGCGAGCACGAAGGGGATTCCGAGGACCAGAGGCTCGACGCTATTGACGAAGGCGACGCCGATCAAAATGCCGAGAAAGGGCAGAAGTGCGAGCCAACGGACATTGAGCATGACAAAACCTCCGCAGAATCAATCTATCGCGCCGCGGCGAATTGATTAATCCCTGAGGAAGCCTATTCTCATAATCGCGATCCTGCCAAGCCCGAATGCGTTGCAACCCGCCCGACTTAACAGCCAATGCAGGTTTGCCCGATCAGCCGCCGACCTCAGCGATCACGCTGATCCTGCCGTCGCGCAGGCCGACGATCTGCATCGGCGTATGCGGGTGATTATGGTCGTCCATCGCATAGGAGCCGCCGAGCAGGGACGGCATTCTGGATGATTTCAGCGCCTGCTGAATGGCGGCCGGCTGGTCCGAATTGGCGCGGCGAATGGCGTCGACGACAAGATAGGTCGACTCATAAGCGAAGAACGAGCGTTGGGTCGGCATCAACCCATATTTGGCGCGATAGGCCTGGACGAACTCCTGGACGCCCGGCGTCTCGGCGAATGGCGTAAACACGGTAATGCCCGCCGCGCTGTCGAGACCGCCTTTGGCGATGAATTGCGGCGACACCGCGCGGGTGGCCGCGGTAAAATCGATGCGCCCGGTAATCGGCACGCTCCAGCCGGCCTGTTCATAGGCGCGAAAGAACGCCGCGGTGGATGAACTTAGCAGGGTCACGATGCGATCCGGCGCCAGCGTCTGGAAACGCGAGAGGACAGGGGCGAGATCGGTCGTATCCTTGGCGATCGTCTCGTTGGCGACAAGCTTCAGGCCGACGGCGGCCGCCGCCTTCTCCATGCTGGCGGCGTTGGCGCGGTTGAACTCATTGTCGTCCGCCAGGATGGCGACGCTGTGCACGCCCTGCCCTTTCAGCCAGTCCATCATGTCGGCGGCGATGTCGAGGTCGGACGGAATTGTCTTGAAGACATAGTCGTTGCCGCCGACCCCGGAAGCGTCGACGAAATCCTGGCCCGCCGAAATGTCGATGACGAGCGGCACCTTCGCCTGTTGGACGATCGGCATGATCGCATGAGTGACCGGGGTCGCCAAAGCGCCAAGCAGGACCGGAACATGCTGTTCCTCGATCAACCGTCGTGTCGCGATAGTTCCGACGGCCGGATCCGCGGCATTGTCGCCGTAAAACGCCTCGATCGGACGGCCAAGGACGCCGCCAGCTTGATTGATCCGCTGCAGCGCGAGCTCGACGCCATATTGCTCGCTCTGTCCGCGATCGGCGAGAGGTCCGCTGAGAATGGTGGTGACGCCAATGCGCACGGCGTCGGCCGCGAAAGCCGGGGCGACGGCGAGGAGAGACCCGGTCAGGAAAGCGGCTTTCAGCATCGTCGAGATTTCCCTCTTGCGATTGTCCGATGGCGCCGCGCCGCGAACGCCCGAGCCCATCGAGGTTAGCCCGTTCGCGTCAGCGCCGCCACGAGGCAGCGCCGCCGGCCGATCAATCTTGCGTGCGTGGATCGGCGATCGCTCTGGCGCCGCGCGCCTATCCCTCTTTGCCCGCCACTCCGGCCTCGGCGAATGTCGCCATGCCAAGATGACAGGCGAGGGCGCCCTTGACGATGCCGGCCGCCAGGGCCGCGCCCGAGCCTTCGCCGAGCCGCATGCCGAGATCGAGAATCGCAGGCTTGCCGAGGCGGCGCAGCACTTCGGCATGGGCGCTTTCGGCCGAGACATGTGCGGCCATGCAATGGTCAAGCGCGGTGCGATCGAGCGCCTGCAGAACCGCCGCGGCGGCGCAGACGACAAACCCGTCGAGCAGGACGGGCGTGCGCTGAATGCGCGCGGCGAGAATCGCGCCGGCGATGGCGGCAATCTCGCGCCCGCCCAGGCGCCGAAGTATTTCCAGGGGATCGCCGAGATGGTCGCGATGCAGCGCGACGGCGCGCGCCACCGCGTCCGCTTTGCGTTTGAGGCCGTCGTCGTCGACGCCTGTGCCACGCCCGACCCAATCGCCAGCCTTGCCGCCCCACAGCGCATGATAGATGGCGGCCGCCACCGTCGTATTGCCGATGCCCATTTCGCCAAGACATAAGAGATCGGCCCCGGAAGCCAGCGCCTCCATGCCGAAAGCCATCGTCGCCGCGCAGGCTTTCTCGTCGAGCGCCGGGCCGGCGGTGATGTCGCCAGTCGGCACTTCAAGCGCGAGTTCGAACACTTTCAGGCTGAGATCGAAAGTCTTGCAGATCTGGTTGATCGCGGCGCCGCCGGAAGCGAAATTGGCGACCATCGCCTGCGTCACCGATTGGGGAAACGGCGACACGCCTTGCGCGACGACGCCGTGATTGCCGGCGAAAACCGCGACCAGGGGCTGATCGACATGCGGGCGCCCCGCGCCCTGCCAGGCGGCGAGCCAGGCGACGATGTCCTCAAGGCGGCCGAGCGAGCCGGCCGGCTTGGTCAGTTCGGCCTCGCGCGCCCGCACCGCCGCGGCCGCAGCCTCGTCGGGGCCGGGCATCGCCTTGATCAGCGCGCGAATGTCGTCGAAGGGGCGCGGCGGAGCGTTCATGAAGGGATCTCGCATGCTTGGTGGACGCCGCGTCCTAGAGCAATTGCAAGGCAAATGGAAATCGACCTTCGAGCGGAGCGTCGCTTCCTTGCCGGCGGCCGCCGATGCAACGTTTGTCATCGACAAAAAAATCTGCTTCGGTAATTGTGTCGCGGGCAAAGACCGACAAATGCCGGAAAGGCGCCGGGAAACACCCGTCGCCCGCCAAGACGACGTCACAGGGAGGAATCGATGAGGAATACGACACGCCGCGAGACGCTCAAGCTGATTTCGGCGGGCGCCGTGGTCGGCATTGCGCCGGGACTATGGGCCACCGACGCCCGCGCCGAAGGCAAGCGGATCGCCATGGTGGTGAAAAACCTTGGCAACAGCTATTTCGACGCCTGCGCCAAAGGCGCCAAGGAAGCGGCGGCCGAAGTGGGCGGCTATGAGATCATCTATACCGCGCCGACCAAGGCGACGGCGGAAGAGCAAATCGCGGTGATCGACGCCCTGATCGCCCAGAAGGTCGATGGCATCATCGTCTCGGCCAACGACGCCAATGCGCTCGTCCCGGTCGGCAAGAAGGCGATGGACCGCGGCATCAAGGTGATTTCGTTCGACAGCGCGATCGCCAAGGGCGGCCGCATCATGCACCTCAATGCCTCCTCGACGCCGCTGATCGGCGCCAAGCAGGTGCAGATGATCGCCAAGACGCTCGGCGGCAAAGGCGAGGTCGCCATTCTTTCGGCCGCATCGACGATGACCAATCAGAATTCGTGGATCGCGGCGATGAAGGAAGAATGGAAGAAGCCGGAATATAAGGACATGCCGCTGGTCGCCACCGTCTATGGCGACGATCAGGACGACAAGAGCTATCGCGAGATGCAGGCTCTGGCCAAGGCCCATCCCAATCTCAAGGGCGTGATCTCGCCGACGACGATCGGCATCCGCTCCGGCGCCAAGGCGATCATGGATGACGGTCTTGTCGGCAAAATCTTCATCACCGGCCTTGGCCTGCCGTCCGAAATGAAGGACGCGGTGCTGAAGGGCGCCTGCGACAGCTTCGCCATCTGGAACCCCGTCGACTACGGCTATTCCTCGACCGAGATCATGATCAACATCATCAATGGCGCGGCGGCCGGCCCGGGATCGACCTTGAAGATGGGCCGCAAGGGCGAAACCAAAGTCGGCGATGACGGTGAAGCGGCGATGGGCGAGCCCTTCGTGTTCGACAAGTCGAATGTCGAGGAATTCGCCAAAATCTTCTGATCCGAGCCGGCCCGCGCTTCGATAGGCGCGGGCCGTCCCCTTATTCCTGCCTTCCAGCGTGATCCGGACATTGCCTGTTGTAAGCATGCGTGTTGTCGATCCCATTCTTTCCGGCGCCGGTGACCTTGGCCATATCAGCGGATTTCACGATTGAGGGGGCGACGCCCGTCCTGTCCCTTACCGGCGTCTCCAAGAGCTTTCCGGGCGTGCGCGCTTTGCATGACGTCACCTTCGGCCTCAGGGCGGGCGAGGTGACCGCACTGATCGGCGAGAATGGGGCGGGCAAGTCGACGATCGTCAAAATCCTGACCGGCATTTACACGCCGGACACGGGCGATGTATTCGTGCGCGGCGCCGCGCGCAGCTTCGCCTCGCCGCGCGATTCCTGGGCCGCCGGCGTCGCCGCCATCCATCAGGAAACGGTGATGTTCGACGAACTCACCGTCGCCGAGAACATATTCACCGGCCATATGCCCGGCGGCCGCCTCATCGACTGGGGCGAAATGCGCCGCCGCTCTTCCGAAATCCTCAAGCGGATCGAGGCCGATTTCGAGGCGACGGCGCCGCTGAAACAGCTCTCCGTCGCGCAGAAACATATGGTCGAGATCGCCCGCGCCTTGAGCCACGAGGCCTCGGTGATCATCATGGATGAGCCGACGGCGGCCTTGTCGCGCAACGAGATCGACGATCTTTTCCGCATCGTCGCGCAGTTGAAGGCGCAGGGCTGCGCGATCCTGTTCATCAGCCATAAGTTCGATGAAATCTTCCGCGTCGCCGACGGCTATGTCTGCCTGCGCGACGGCGAGATGGTGGGCAGCGGGCGCATTGCCGACGCTTCGGAAGCCGAGCTCGTGCGTCTGATGGTCGGCCGGCCGATCGATCAGGTCTTTCCCAAACGCGACATCGCGATCGGCGAGACGGTGCTCGAAGTCGAGGGTCTCTCCAACCCGACGGAATTCGCCGATATTTCGTTCAAACTGCGCCGCGGCGAAATCCTCGGCTTCTATGGCCTCGTCGGCGCCGGGCGCTCGGAGGCCGCCCAATGCCTGTTCGGCATGAGCCGGCCGACGCGCGGAACCGTGCGGCTGAACGGCGAGCCGATTGTCCTGGATTCGCCGGGCGCCGCCATCGCGGCGGGGATCTGCTACGTGCCGGAGGATCGCCAGCAACAGGGGGCGTTCCTGCCGATGAGCATTCGCGAGAACATCACGCTCGCCTCCATCGCTTCGCACGTGAAGGGCCTGTTTCTGTCGCGCGCCTCGGAACGCGAGGCGACGCGCAAGCTTGGCAAGCGCCTCGACGTGCGCGCGGCCAATTGGGAGCAGCAGCTCGCCGAGCTTTCCGGCGGCAATCAGCAGAAAGTGGTGATCGCCAAATGGCTGGCGGTGAAGCCGAAGGCGATCATCCTCGACGAGCCGACCAAGGGCATCGACGTCGGCTCCAAAGCCGCGGTGCATGATTTCATCGGCGAACTGGCGGAGGAAGGCCTCGCCGTGATTCTGATCTCTTCCGAACTGCCAGAGATCATGGGTCTGGCCGATCGCGTCATCGTCATGCAGGAGGGCCGCATCGTCAAGACATTCGATCGCGGCGATTGGAGCGCCGAAGCGATTGTCTCGGCGGCGACCGGCGCGGAGAAACGCGCGTGAACTTCCTGCTTCGTCATCGGGAGCTGGCGCTGGCGCTGATCATCGCGGCGATGATCGGCGCCATCGGCGCCTATGCGCCGGCGTTCGTGTCGAGGGCGAATATCGCGACCGTGCTCGACGACACCAGCATCCTGTTCATGCTGGCGCTCGCGCAGATGATCGTCATCCTGACGCGCGGCATCGATCTTTCGGTGGCCGCCAATCTCGCTCTCAGCGGCATGATCTCGGCGTCCCTGGCGCAGCATTCCCCCGACCTGCCGGTGGTCGCCTATATCGCGACGGGCGTGGCGGTCGGCCTCGCGCTCGGACTTTTCAATGGCGCGCTGGTCGCTGGAATCGGCATTCCGCCGATCGTCGTCACGCTCGGCACGCTGGCGATCTTCCGCGGGCTGATCGTTGTCTATGGCGGCGGCAATCAGGTGAACGCGCCCGACATGGGCGAGATCTTCCAGTCCTTTCCGAAGGCGACATGGCTGGGGCTCGAAACGGTGTTCTGGATCGCCGCAGGGCTCACCGCGGCGATCGCGCTGTTTCTCAATTTCACGCGGACGGGCCGCAATTTCTATGCGCTCGGCGGCAACCCGCTCGCGGCGCGCTATTGCGGCATCAATATACCCAGGCAATTCGTGCTCGCCTATGCCCTGTCGGGCGCGATCTCCGGTCTCTGCGGCTATCTCTGGGTGGCGCGCTATGGCGTCGCCTATTCCGAAATCGCCTCGGGTTACGAATTGACGGTGATCGCCGCCTGCGTGATTGGCGGCGTCTCGATCGCCGGCGGCGTCGGCACGGTCGCCGGCGCCCTGCTCGGCGCTCTGTTCCTTGGCGTCATCGTCAATGCGCTGCCGGTCATGCAGGTCACCCCGTTCTGGCAGATGGCGATATCGGGGGCGGTCATTCTGGCGGCGGTGATCGTCAATGCGCGGGTCGAGCGGCGCGGCGGCAGGCTCATTCTTCCTGAAGCCCGCCGCAGCGCGGGAGCCGCCAAATGAGCGAGAAAGCCCGCGCCGAGATCGCCGACGAACCGCGCTGGCGGGCCAGCGATTTCCTGCTGCGCTGGGAGACCATTCTGTTCGGCCTGCTGATCCTGGTGTTCGTCGGCGATACGTTTCTGTCGCCCTATTTTCTCGACATCGACAATCTCTCCGACGCCACCGCCAATTTCTCCGAGAAAGCGATCATCGCGCTCGGCATGGCGCTGCTGATCCTGGTGCGCGAAATCGACCTTTCTGTCGCCGCGATCATCGCGCTCTGCTCGCTGGCGATGGGCCTCGCCGCGCAGGCCGGCGCCGGCGCTGTCCCGCTCGTCCTCGTCGGCCTTGTCGTCGGCGCGGTCTGCGGCGCCTTCAACGGTTTTCTCGTCGCGCGCATCGGCCTGCCGTCGATCGTCGTCACCATCGGCACGATGTCGCTGTTTCGCGGCATCGCCCAGGTCGTGCTCGGCGACCAGGCGATTTCCGAATATCCCGAGGGCTTTGAAACATTGGGCCAGGATTATTTCATCAAACATCCGCCGCTGCATTATTCCTTTTCGCTGTTCCTGATTTTCGCGGTGATCTTCGCTCTCGTGCTCCATCGCACGGCGCTCGGGCGAAAGCTTTACGCGATGGGCGCCAATCCGGTCGCGGCGCGATTTTCCGGCATTCCGGTCGAGCGCATCAAATTCGGCCTGTTCGTTCTGACCGGCCTCCTTTCCGGCATCGCCGCCGTTCTCCTCACCGCGCGGGTCGGATCGACGCGGCCCAATATCGCGCTCGGCTGGGAGCTTGAAGTCGTCACCATGGTAATCCTCGGCGGCGTCTCCATCGCCGGCGGTTCCGGCACGATCCCCGGCGTCGTCATCGCGGTGTTCGTGCTCGGCCTGGTGACGTTCGGCCTGTCGCTGATCAACGTGCCGGGCATCGTGATCAGCGTCATCCTCGGCTTCCTGCTGATCGGCGCGATCACGCTGCCGATTGTCGGACGAAGGATCGTCGCTGCGCTGGCCAAGCCTGAGCGCTGAACCTCGCGCGCGCCGGGCGCGTCGATACAATCGCGCCGCGTGGGCGAATGTGCGATACAGTTCCGCTCGGGAAAGTATCGTCCTGGCGCGTCGTCAAGCATGAGGGGCCGCAATGAGGTTGCGCCTGGGCGGCGTCGGCGACGCTTTCGCCGATCGCAATTTTCGCATCTATTCAGTCGGCTCGATTCTGTCCTGGCTGAGCTTCTATGTGCAGATGGTTGCGATCTCCTGGACCGCCTGGGAGCTGACGCATTCAACGACCTGGCTCGCCATTGTCGCCGTGCTCGACATTGCGCCGAACCTGATTTTCCTGCCGCTCGGCGGCGTGCTGGCGGACCGCGTCGACCGCTTTCGCATGGTGCTGACCGCCTATGCCGCCGCGTGGCTTCACGTGCTCGTCCTGACCGTTCTCGCCTATGCCGGCGCACTGACGATCCTGCCGCTGGCGGCGCTCGCCTTCGTGCATGGCCTGATCCACAGTTTCAGCGTTCCGGCCGCCTATGGCATGATGCCGCGTTTCATCGCGCGGGAGCGGCTGTCGTCGGCGATCGCGGTGAGTTCCGCCTATACGCAATTTGCGATTTTCGCGGGACCCGCGCTCGCCGGCTGGATCATCCTGCACTATGGCGTCGGCGCGGCTTTCGCCACCAATGTGGTGGGTTATCTCGTCTTTTTTGCTTCGGTGGCCTTTCTGCGCACGCCGGAAAGCTATGTCCCACCGCCGGCGAGCGGACGTTCGGTGCTCGGCGACATTGCCGATGGCGCACGCTACATCCTTGGCCATCGCGGCATTTCGGCGCTGCTTTTGCTGATGCTGATGGGCGATGCGATGTCGACGGCGATCTATCAGATGTTGCCCGCCATTGCCGACAAGATGCTTGGTCGCGGCGTCGAGGGCATGTCGGGCCTCATGTCGGCGGCGGGCTTCGGCGCCACATTGGCTGCGCTCTGGCTCGCCCATGGCGGCGCGGCGCGCGCAAAAGCCGATCGCGTGCTATGGGCCTTCCTCGCCTTCACGCTCGCCGTCGCAGCGTTGATGTTCACCAACAACCTCCCCATCGCGATCGTGGTGATGGTCGCCTATGGTTTTTCCGGCGAGACGCGGCGCACCGGCACAGTGTCGATCCTGCAGACGTCAGTGAGCGACGCCCAGCGCGGACGCGTGATGAGCACGCAATTCATGTTCCAACGCCTGGCCGGCGGCGCCGGCACGATCCTGATCGGCGCCGCGGCTCAGCGCTACGGGTTGCGAACGCCGATGTTGATCGCAGCCGGGCTGGCGATGACCGCGTGGGCAATCGCCTTCGCCAATCGAAAGCCAATCATGGCGGCGTTCGGCAAGCCGCGGTGAGGGGCCGGCGCTGGCGCGTCAACGTCCGCTATTCCGCCGCCACCTGCATCGTCTTGCAGCGCATCAGCAGCGCGCGCAACTGCGCGGGCTTCAGCGGCTTGTGCAAAATGGAAATCTGCGCGCGCAAAGCCACCTCGCGCACTTCGGGGCTGCGGTCGGCGGTGGCGAGAATGGCGGGAATGGCGGCGCCGAAACGCGCGCGCAATGCGCTGATCGCCGCGACGCCGTCGCCGTCGTCGAGATGATAATCGGCGATGATCACGTCGGGCGCGGCGCGAAATGCAGCAACCGCCGCCTGTGCGTCCGACAGGCCCGCCGCGGAGAGGACGCGGCAATTCCATTTCTGTAACAAGGCGCGCATGCCTTCGAGAACGCGAGGCTCATTGTCGATGGCGAGCACGAGAAGGTCGTTGAGCGGTTCGCGCGCCCGCGACAAATCCTGCGCCGCCGCTGCCTGCCCCTGCTTGGCGCCAGCGGCGACGCCGAGCGGCGCGGTGACGCTGAACAGCGAGCCCGCGCCGCTCTTCGAGCGCAAGGCGACTTCATGGCCGAGCACGCGGCCGAGCCGCTCGACGATCGACAGGCCGAGCCCAAGGCCGCGCGCCGCCTTGGCGCCGGGCGCGAGGCGCTGGAATTCCTCGAACACTGTCTTCTGCTTGGCGAGCGGAATGCCCATGCCGGTGTCCCAGACCTCGATGCGCAGCGCCGCGCCGCGCCGCCGGCATCCGACCAGCACTTTGCCCTGCGGCGTATATTTGATCGCGTTGGATACGAGATTGCGCAACAGCCGCCGCAGCAGGCGTCGGTCGGAGCGGACGTTGAGCGAGGAAGCGACGAAGGTCAACTTCAATCCCTTGGCGCGCGCCATCGGCGCAAATTCGATCTCAAGCTGGGCGAGGATTTCGCCAACGGCGCAATCGGCGATTTCCGGCTTGGTGGCGCCGGCGTCGAGGCGCGAAATATCGAGCAGAGCGCTAAGGATTTCCTCGACCGCTTCCAGCGAGGCGTCGACATTGCGCGCCAGATTGGTCTGCTCGTCGACATTGCCGGCGCCCGCCGCCTCGTTCAGCGCGCTTGAATAGAGCCGCGCTGCGTTCAGCGGCTGCAGAATGTCGTGGCTCGCTGCAGCCAGAAAGCGCGTCTTGGAGACATTGGCTTCGTCCGCTTCGATCTTGGCGCGCGCCAATTCGTCATTGAGGCGCTCCAGTTCTTCGGTGCGTTCGCGCACACGTCGCTCGAGCCGTTCATTGGCCGCCGCCAGCGTCTCCTCGGCTTCAACGTTCTGGGTCACGTCGGTGTAGGTGGTGACGATGCCGCCGTCCGGCAGGCGCGCCGAGCGGATTTCGATCACCCGCATCGACGGGCGCAGCCGCAGGCGCAGCGGCTCCTGTTCGTTGAGCTGGCTCTCGATGCGCTCGGCGACGAAATCGTCGACCGAACCTGGCCCATAGATGCCGCGCTCGGCGTTGAAGCGCACGATTTCGTCGAGGCCGACGCCGATCCGCATCAGCGAGGGCGGCAATTCGAAGAGATCGCAGAATTCGCGGTTCCAGCAGGTCAGCGCGAGATTGCGGTCGAAGACAGTGATGCCCTGGCGCGCGTGATCGAGCGCATGCTGCAACAGATCGCGATTGGACTGGATCGCCGAAGAAGCGTCGTCGATCAGTTTCAGCGCCGATTTGCCCGACATCGCGCGCCGGCTGAACAGCAGCGACATCACGAGGCGCGCCGACGAACCGCCGATCGCGGACGCCAGGAGATGTTCGGCATGGCGGATGAGATGAGCGTCGGCCTCGCCGGATGGCTCGAGCGGCAAGCCGCGCTCGGCCATGAACGTCGCCAGCGCGCTGTTGGCCCGATCGGCGCCAAGATAGCGCGCCACTGTCGCCTCGAGTTCGCCCGCGGTCGTCGAGGCGCGCCACAGCCGGAACGCCTGGGCCTTGGCGGTCGGCGCGCCGCCGACGAACACGTTGGCCTGCAGGCGCTCGATCGGATTGGCCTGGCGGCTCAGTGAGAACGCGACGAAGGCGGCGATATTGACGCCAAGGCTCAAGGTCGCGCCGTTAACCAGCGGGTTCGAAGTCCAGGCGAAGAGCGCGGCTGGCCGAAGCCAGGCGATCGCCAGCGGGCCATGTTCGAGGAATTCGGCGAAGGCGGCGTTGAGTTCGAGCGAAGGCAACAGCAATGTGTAAACCCAGGCGAGCGAGCCGGCGATCAGGCCCGCCATGGCGCCGCGCGCATTGGCGCGCCGCCAGAACAGGGCGCCGAGAAAGGCGGGCGCGATCTGCGCCACCGCAGCGAAAGACAATAAGCCGAGCGAGGCGAGCGCCGCCTGGCTGGCGAGCTGGATATAGACATAGCCGAGGAACAGCACGAACAGGATCGCGCCGCGCCGCACCAGCAGCACGAGCGAACCGATGTCGCCCGCCGCGTCGGAGCGCGCGCTGCGCCCGCGCAGCACCAGCGGCATGACGAGATCGTTCGAGACATTGATCGATAGCGCCACGCTTTCGACCACCACCATCGCGGTCGCCGCCGAAAGGCCGCCGATCATGGTGAGCAGGGCAAGGCCGTGCGCACCCGCGCTCAGCGGCAGCGCGAGCACCGTCAGATCGCGATCGATCGTCCCGTCGGCGAAGGTGGCTAGGCCGGCGATCGCCAAAGGCGCGACGAACAGATTGATCGCGACGAGATAGAGCGGAAACAGCCAAGCCGCGGTTTTGGTGTCGCGCCCATCGCGGTTTTCGACGATCGTCACGTGAAACTGGCGCGGCAGCAGCAGGATCGCCAACGCCGACAGAATGGTGGTGACGATCCAGGCGGCCGGGTCCGGCGGATTCTTCATTACCGCGGCGATTTCAGGATTACGCTGCGCGATGCGGGCGAGATCGCCAAGGCCGCCGAACATTCCCCAGACGACAAAGGCGCCGACCGCCAGGAAAGCGACGAGCTTGACGAGAGACTCGGCGGCGATCGCCAGGATCAGTCCGTCCTGATGTTCGGTCGGATCGACCCGGCGCGTGCCGAACGCCATGGCGAAAGCGGCGAGCAGAAGCGCGACGGCGAGAAAAAACAGCGACGAAGGCGCGGCGGGCGCAAGGCGCGCCTGTTCGAAGGAGCCGACCAGCATCATCATCGTCTGGGCGATCGCCTTGAGCTGCAGCGCGATATAGGGCGCGGCGCCGATCAGCGCGATGAGCGCGACCATCGCCGCGACATTCTGCGCCTTGCCATAGCGCGCCGAGACGAAATCGGCGACGGAAGTAATGTTTTGCGCCTTGGCCAGCGCGGCGATGCGCGCCACCAACCTTTGGCCGAAACCGATCACCAGCACCGGCCCGATATAGATCGGCAGGAAATCGAGCCCATGCGCCGAGGCGATGCCGACCGAACCGTAATAGGTCCAGGTCGTGCAATAGACAGCCAGGCTAAGCGAATAGATCAGCGGCCGTCCGCGCGCGATGAAGCGCTGGCCGCCCTTGTCGCCCCAATAAGCGATAAGGAACAGGGCGCAGATATAGCCGAGCGCGCTGACGGTGACTGTCATGTCGTCCAACATCGATGCGCGCGTCCTCCCTGGCCGGCCCGGAGGCCGAGGCGGCTATCTTAGGCGCGCCGAGCGGGTTTGGCGACGCGGAGCGGCCAAGGCGGCGACGGGCCGGGAATGGCGATGGTCACAACTTGCAATGCGCAATTATTTGCGCATTTTATCAGGTGACGGCGCCGGGCGTCGCCCGCGTTATCGCAAAAGAAGCGGGGTGGCTCTAAGGCCGCTCAGCGCAATCGACCGTAGGGGCCTTCGAAATGACCCGATATGTTGGCCTGCTCGACGGCGCCAAGGGCGCTTATGGAGTCATCTTTCCTGACTTGCCCGGCTGCGCGGCGGGCGGCGAAACCGTCGACGCGGTCATGTCGGACGCGATCGGGGCGATTCGCGAATGGATACTCGATGCGCGAAACGACGGCGAGGCCGATCCGCTGGCGCGAGACTTCGAAGCGCTGAAGGCGGATCCGGAGGTCAGCGAGGCGCTGCGCGGAGGCGCGGCTTTCATCGTCGTTCCGCTCGTCATCGAAACCGGATTGCCCGCCAGAGCCAATCTTTCGATCGATTCCGGACTGCTCGCCGCTATCGACGAAGCCGCGCAACTCGGCGGATTGACGCGCTCCGCCTTTATCGCCAGCGCCGCCCGCGCCAAGATCGAGCAAGCGGCGTAGGGCGACGCCCAGCGGTGCTTGACGGATGCGCGCGCCGGGGCGACGCTGCGGTCCACGAAAAACAGGGAGGATTTCATGCTGACCCGACGCGGATTCGTGGGCTGCGCGCTTTGCGCGATTTCGGGCTTCGCCGCCACCGGCGTCGCGGCGCAGGCGTCGGGCATCAAGCGCACCATTCTCAACCAGACCGACGGGCCCGCCGACGGCTATGTCACGATCAGCGCGCGCGTCGAAATCGACGCCGGCGCGACGGTCGCCCGCCACACCCATCCCGGCATCGAGGCAAGTTATCTGATCGAAGGCGCCGTCGAACTCGAGGTCGACGGTGAGGCGCCGCGCCAATTGCAGCCGGGCGACGCCTTCCAGGTTCCCGCGGGAAAACCGCATGCGGCCAAGAACGGCCCGGCGAAGGCAGTGCTTTCGGGCGTCTATGTCGTCGAAAAGGGCAAGCCGCTCGCCTCGCCTGCCTGACGTCGCCGCCTGTCCTCGCGCAAGATCGGCGGCAGGCGCCGGTTGACCGGCGACGACTGGATAATCGAGGTGTTGGTCATCGCATAGGGAATGATCTGATCGATTAGCTTCTCCAGTTGCTCGACGGAGGGCAGATGGGCGCGCGCGATGAAACAATCCTCGCCGGTGATCCGGTCGCATTCGACAATATCAGGCAGGGCGCTGAGCAGGGCGGCGACCTTCTGCAATTGGCCGGGCGCCGGCCGGATGCGCAGCCAGGCGGCGATCGGCAGGCCGAGCGCTTTGGGACTGATGGTCAGCGTATAGCCTTCGATCACGCCGGCCTCCTCCAGTCGCCGAATCCGCTCCGCCACGCTCGGCGCCGATAGTCCGACGAGCCGGGCCAGATCAGCGACGCTGACCCTGGCGTCGCCGGCCAGGGCGTCAAGAATACGAACATCGACAGCATCGATTTCGCCATTTTCATATCGAAGGCGTTTCACGGCGTTGACCTCATATTGCCTAAGCAAAATGCGACTGTAGCATCTCTATTGTCATTCAAAAACACGATCTTTCCTCTCATAATGAGGCCTCGGAGGGATCACATGTCGAGACCGGGGCTGAATTTCACGACCGCCGCCCATGCCGCGCCGCCGCAGGCCTGGTTCGCGGTCAGCGCAATCTTCCATTATCTCGGCCCCTCTTTCGCGGTCCTGCTGTTCCCAGCGGTCGGCGTCACGGGCATCGCGTGGATGCGGATCGCCTCGGCAGCCGCGATCTTTGCGCCCTGGACCAAACCGTGGCGGACGATTCGTCTGGCCGATGCGCGAAGGCGAGCCTTGCTGATCGGCCTCGGCGCCTGCCTCGCCATCATGAACACGTCGTTCTATCTCGCGCTCGACCGGCTGCCGATGAGCCTGGTGGCGGCGATGGAATTCGTCGGCACGATTGGCGTCGCGCTCTATACTTTGCGCACGCCCCGCAATTTCGCCGCGCTGGCGCTCGCCGTTCTCGGCGTGTTTTTGCTGATCGACGTCCGATGGTCGAACGATCCGATCGGCCTATTCTGGGCGGCGCTGAATGGCGCGCTATTCGTCGGCTATATCGTGCTCGGCCACAAGATTTCGCAAAACGGCGCCAGCGGCGGCGTTGAGCGCCTGGGGGCGGCGATGGGAATCGCCTTCGTCTTCATCATGCCGATCGGCTTCATCCAGGCGATCAAGGCGTTGGCGACGCCGCAACTGGTTCTGGCCGGCATCGGCGTCGGCATCTGTTCGTCCGTCATTCCTTATGTCTGCGATCAGCTCGCGATGTCGCGTATGCCGCGCGCGAGTTTCGCGCTGATGCTCGCGCTGCTGCCGGCGACCGCAACCTTGATCGGCATATTCGTCCTCGCGCAAATGCCGAGCCTGCGCGATAGCATCGGCGTGCTGCTGGTGATGGCCGGCGTCGCGATCCACAAGCCGGTCGCGACGCCAGCGCATGCACAGGACGCACCGATTCTGGCGACGTGAGAGCCGGCCAGCGGCTGCGGAGGCCCGCGATGGCGAGCGCGGCGCCTCAAGCGCCTTACGCCACAGTGACCTCAGTCTTCACCGAATTGGCGATGAAGCAGACTTCATGCGCCTCATGGTGCATATGGTCGAGCTTGGCCTTGTCGGGCGCCGCGCCGGTCCATTCGATCCTGGGATGCAGCACGACCTTAGTGACAGCCTGCTTGCCCGGCGCGATCTCCTCCATCACGCCCTCGGCATGGTCGCGATAGGCGGCGATGGAGAAGCCGGCGAGCCGCGCGATATGCAGAAACGACAGCATATGGCAATTGGAGAGCGCGGCGACCAGCATTTCCTCCGGATCGACGGCGGCCTCATCAGCCCATTTGCCGACGACATGCGGCGAGGCCGAGGCCGGGATGACGGCGCCGCCATCGAAAGTCAGCGTGTGGCCGCGGCTGTAGCGGCCCTTGAGAAAATCCTCGCCGTCCTTCAGCTTCCAGCTTACATCAGCGCTATAGGTCGCCATCTGCTCCTCGCCATCAAATGCGCTTGCGCGATTCGCCGCATCAAGTCCGAGGCGGCCGTAAAACGCCACGGGTGCGATTCTCCGCCAATTATTTAGCGAGCCCAGGCCACGGCTGATAGTGCCGGCTGCCGAGATACGCATCGAGCCGGTCTTCCGGAACAAAGCCGTCCAGCGTGAACTTTTGCAGACGCCGGCCGTCGACGGTCTCGCTGGTGTAAAGGTCGCCTTTGGAATCCACGGCGATCATATGGAGCAGCGTGAACTCCCCGGCGCCGTGCCCGGCCCCGCCAAAACCGCCGATGATCTCGCCGCTCTGGTGGTCGAGTATCCAGAGAACTTCGTTGCCGGAATCGACGACATACATGTATTTCTGTTCGGGGTCGGGCGAAAATGCGACATCGAGCGCCGAGCCGATCGCCTGGCGCCCAGGCGTGCCGTCGGGCGCTGGCGAATAGGCGGTTCCCGCCTTCACCAGGATGACCCGTTTCAGCGCGCCCGTCTTGTCGAACACTTCGATCCGGTCGTTGCCGCGATCGCAGACATAGAGAAATCCCTCGCGGTCGAATTTCGCGCAATGGGGATGGCCGCCACCCATCAGCGCGAACAGACCCTTGTCCGCGCCCGCCTCGCCCCATTGGCGCAGGAACTTGCCTTGTGCGTCGAAAACGACGATTCGGTGATTGCCATAGCCATCGGCGATATAGATGTCGCCATTTGCGGGATCGATCGCGATGTCAGCGGGCTCGTTAAGAAGCGTCGGGCTCTTGTTGCCGCCCGGCTCGCCGCATTTTTCCTCCGTATTATCGCAGACGCCCTTGCGGCCGATTTGCAACAGCATGGTCTTGCCGTCATGCGTCCATTTCTGCACGATTCCGTCGTTGTTGCCGGCGATCCAGAGGTTATTGTCCTTGTCGACGAAACAACCATGCGGACCTTTCGGCATCGCCTTTGGATCGCCCCAGGCGTTGACGATGGCGCCATCCGCATCATATTCGATCACAATCGGCGCCGGCTGCTTGCCGACCTTGCTCTCCATTGCGGTGAGATCGGCGCGGTTGACGCCGAACACATGATCCGAATTGTCGACGCAAATGCCGCCGACCGAGCCTGTCACCCATCGATCGGGCAGCGGCTTTGGCCAATAAGGGTCGACGAGAAAGCGCGGCACATTGCTGTCAGCAGCGCACACGGACGGCGCGAAGCCGGCGGCGACCAAAGCGCCGAATCCGAGCACACCCGCAAGCACATCCCTCCGGATCCGCATGGTCGCCTCTCCCTTACCAGTCCGAGGCGGGCGAAGAGGCTCAATCGGCCCCGCAAGCGCTCGACTCGCGCAGCGCCTGGGATCGCCGGCGACCCACCCCCCTGCGGAGAGACCGGCCGCGATCCCAGGACGATTATTCACCACCCGTCCTAACGGCAGAAGACGGCCCAGATCGAATCCTTGCATCTTTGGCACATGCCGGCCGTCTCGGTGGCGACGTAATTCAGATCGGCTTTGGACGAACTGATCAGCGCGGGTCCGTCGGCGGCGACGCGTCCCTGCGCATCCATGGCGACCGAGCCGAGTTTGACGTTGATCGTACGCGCCGCGCCGTCGCGCAGGATGCCGATCGCGGCGGTCGCCTCGGGGGCATTCTGCGCCACGCGGCGCACCAGTTCCTTGGGGTCGGCGACATCGGCGCCATTCACCGACGTGATGACGTCGCCGGTTTTCACGCCGGCCGCCTCCGCCGGGGAGCCGGCCATCGCCCTGGCGACGAGCACGCCGGCGGCCGCCTTGGCGCTGGAGCCGGCGGCGGCGAGTGGTTGAACTTCGACGCCGAGCCAGCCATGCATGGAGGCGCCGGCGGCTTTCGATTTGCAACTGAACTTTTGCGCGCCGAGCCGGACGATCGACGCGCTCAATTTGCTGTTGTAGAAAGTTTCAGCCTTGCGAAGAGCCTCCTGCGTGACACAGGCCTGAATGCCCTGCTTCGCCCTTGTCGCGAAATCGTCCGGCTGGCCGCAATAGCTGAGGATCGCCTCTTCAAAAGCGAGCAAGTCCAGGCGATTCCAGAAAAACTGCTCCTGGTCCTTGGTCATGCGCGCGAAATCGAGCGAACCATATTGCTGATCGTCGGCATGGCCTGGAGATGAGCCGCAAAGCGCCAGCGTCAAACCCAGGACGATCGAGATTCCCGCGCGCAAGGACTATCCTCATCCTACTATCTTAAGCCGCTATTGCGCCGCATGAATATCAGGGCGCGCGCGGATGGGTCAATTGGTCGGGTGGAGCGGAGCGTCGAACCAGAGAGACGAATTGCTTCATCGGATTCACGGCGGAGCGGCGCGCCTCACCCTAAAATCCAGACGACGCCTGGCTATCGTCGACCGCGATTCCGGCGCGGGCGCGGCGCGCGCTGCTGGCGAGCTTGCCGGGTCGATCCTCACTGGCCGGCTTGCCTGTCGCCAGCCGCAGCACCGCGGCATAGCTCGGCTGCACTTCCATCCGCGCCGCGTGGGGCCCGCGCGCGAGAATCTGGTGCACGCGCGGCAGGTTGTAGCAGGGGACATAGAACAACAGATGATGTTCGAGATGATAGTTCACGTAATAGGGCGCGATGAACAGACGCTCCAGAAAGCCCGCATGGGTGGTGCGCGTGTTGCGCAAGGGATCGTCGCTGTCGGGCACGACCGCATGTTCGGCGATGTTGCGAATGCGGGTGATCACCATCATCCAGGTCATCAGCGGCAAAAGCCACAGCAACGGATACGCCCACCAGGCGCCCGCCGCGGCGAGCCCGGCGAAGAGAACAGCGTTGGCGAGCAACTGGGGCCCGAGCTTGCTCCGGAAAAAAGCGGCGCGCCGCGCGAGCGGCCATGAGCGATCGCCGAGCGCGTTGAGCAACTGCGCCTTGCGCTGGGCGAATCCGGTCTGGCCGCTGATGTCGCGCCAGAATTTCCGCCGGTAGCTTGGCCGCGTGATCGGGAAAGGCGCTGACAGCACAAGATCGGGATCGTCGTCCTGCTGCGTATGCGCGTGATGCTGCAGATGATAGCGGCGATAGGCCTCCGTTTCGGCGAAGACCGGGTAGGCGCAGAAATATTGGCTGAGCGCAATGTTCAATCGGGGGCTGCAGGCGAGAGCGCCATGGGCGCCGTCATGCATCAGGATCGCCAGGCCGAGCTGACGCGAGCCGATGATCGCCACCGCCAGCAGGAAGGTGAAAGGATTGGGCCAAAGCGCGACCATCGCCATGGCGCCAAGGATCAGAGCCCAGGCATGGGCGATCAGGCCGACGCTCTTCCAGAGGACGCGCGTGCGCACGGCGACAAGCTCCTCGTCGGTCATCAGTTCGCGCGCGCGAAGGCGAAGCACGGTCATCGCTGTTTCTCCGAATGAACGAGTTTCGGCCGCGCCTGCTCTGTCGGCGCGTCGGCCTGAGCGCCGAGGAGACGCATCATCTCCGCGGCGAGCGCGGCGGTCGCGCGGCCCATCGCACGGCCTTCGAGCGTGACGCCGATGGCGAGGGCCCAGAAGCGTCGCGCGCTCGTCGCCGGATCGAGCCGCGACCGCCAGCCGCGCGCCGTCATCTGCGCCGCATAGGCGCGCAGGCCTTCGGCATGCAGGCGCTCGATAGTCCGTTCGACCAGGGGCGCGAGATCCTGACGACGGCGGGTGAGATTCATCGCTTCTATGAAGAAGCCAAGGGAGTCCGAGCCCATCACGCTCTGGACCAACGAACGGGTATAGGCGTGCGGCGAGAGCTGCTTGCCCGCATTCTGTTCGGCAGAGCGGCCGAGATAGAGCGCGTCGCGGCAGGCCGCCTCGACGAACAGCGCCTCCTTGGTGCGAAAATAATAGGTGATCTGGCTCGGGAACGCGTCGGCCGCCGTTGCGATGTCGGCGATCGAAACCGCCGCTAACCCACGTTCCTTGAACTGTCGGCTCGCCGCATCGAGAAGACGCGAGCGCATCTGCCGGCCCGCATCGCGCGTGGCGCGCACAGCGTGCTTGGGATCGCCCGAAGTCTCATGCGCAGCGGCGCTTTTCATTTCGTCCTGTCATCGACGCCGGGCGCTATCTCGCCAGGCTGCCGAGCAGTTATTTGTATGTCATACAAACAAATACGTCAAGTCTGGAGATCGTCGGCGCGGTTGCCGTCACTCTGTTCATTTTGCTGGTCCCGGCGCTATCAGCGCTCATCACCGCGCCTTTGCTCGCCTTCCTGCTCAAAGCCTGGGGGAAAAACCCGCGCTCTGATGGCGTCGGCGTCGGGCGAGCGGTCGCGGCTCAATTCTCCGGCACGGTGAAGACGGCGCAGGGCGCGGCGATGCCGCGCAGGGCGTGCGATCCCAGAGGGATCAGCGTCATCCGGGTCTCGGCGGCGAAGGCGCCCGAGACAAGGACTGTCTTGTCCAGCGGCCGGCACAGGCTCTCCAATCGGCTGACCAGATTGACGGCGGGGCCGATCGCGGTGAAATCCAACCTGTCGGCCGCGCCAATATTGCCCCATAATATTTCGCCCAGATGCAGCGCCGCGCCGAACGGCAGGGGCGGCAGGCCCTGCCGCGCGCGCGCCGCATCGAGATAGGCCATGCCGACCCGCGCGGCGGAGACTGCGCGCAGCGCCGAATCGCAGGCGCCGCGCGGCGCGCCGCCGACCACCGGAAAAATCGCCAGCACGCCGTCGCCGATGAATTTCAGCACTTCGCCGCCAAAGGCGTGGACGGCGCCGGCGATGCGGTCGAACCAGGCGTCCAGCGCCGCAATCACCGTCGACGGCGGATTGCTGTCGGACAGAGCGGTGAAGCCACGCAGGTCCGCATAGAGCAGCGCTGCCTGGATCGTCTCGCCGAGATCGCGCCGCAGCGGGCTCGCCATCACCCGCGCCGCGCTGCGCCGGCCGAGATAGGCCTCCAGCGTCGCCTTCAATGTCGCGCGCGCCGTGAGGGCGGCGAGCGGCGCCGCGGCGAAGCGCGCGGCCTCGCGCAGCCGGCCTCCCTCCCCACGCGTGAAGGGACGCGACCCGATCCAGGCGAGCGAAGGGCCGTCCGGCGCCGGCCCGATGGAATCCTCATGCGCGGGGCCGGCGGCGAGGCCAGCGAGCCAGCGCCGGCCGGCGTCGCCTGGCGCGCTCGCCGCTCCCGCAATCGGCAGCCCTCCCGCGAATCCCAAAGCCTCAATCACTTCACCGCTCGCGGCCCGCCACAACCAGGTGCGCCGGGCGATCAGCGGATGCGGCGCGGCGAGCGAAAGGGCGCCGCCGGCGAGCGCAACGCCGTCGCCGATCAGAAGCGCGCCGAGTTCGGCCAGAAAAACATCAGCGCCCGGCGTTTCACCCGCGGCGTCGACGAGCCATGAGAGCGTCTTTGAGAGCTGCATAGAGGCATCATGGGGTTGACGCGGCGCCCTTGTCATCCGCCAATTTCTTGGTTGAGCCGCCCATCAAGAGGAGCCGCGCGCGTCGCGGGGCGTCGCTCAAGGCCCGCTGCGCAACGCGGCGAGCGTTGTGGCGAACTGCGCCCATCGCTCGAACGCAGGGATCGCCGCAGCGACTTTTCTCGCTCGCGTCTCGGCGGCGGTGAGGCTGACGGAGAGATCGCAATGTGCGGTGAGAAGATGCTGGATGTTCGGCAATTGCTTTTCGAGCTGCTCGCCGATTGTCCATTCCATCGGTTCATCGCTCGTCGCGACATGGTTCAGCGCGCGATCGTAGGCCGCGCACAGCGGCGGCGTCGCAGCGAGGTCGAATCGCCATAGCTCCGAGAGCCGTTGAATTTGCCCCGCGTCCAAGAGCGCGATGGCGTCGGCCTGGCGGCCCCTGGTCTTTCGCGCGCCATCGACGGCCTGCTCGTGCAGGTCGTCGTTGTCGGGGGAGCCGTTGACATATTCGAGCCAGGCCGAGAGCGGCGAATCGGGGCCGAGCTTGGCGATATCCTGTTCCCATTGGCGCGCGACAGCCCCTGACGCCGCGTTTCGCCTGGAAAATTCGGCGTCCGAGCGCCGCCGCTCCTCGACGAGGCGGGCGGGATAATTGAGGGGGTCAATAAGGGCGAACGGAAGCGCTAATAGAGCGACCAACGCCGCCAGGCCGAGCGCAACTACGGGAACGAAGCGCGCCCGGCCGGCGACAAGTTTCGGCGAGACCGCCAAGAGCCCATAAAGTGCGAGTAGCGGCGCCAGCAGCGCCGGCACGAAAATCGACCAGCCGCCGGGCCATGTTATAAGCGTCCCTGCGGCGAACAACGTCGCAGCCGCCGCGAGCGCGTAGACGATCGCAGAGGCGAGCGCTTGGGGCCGCGACCCGCGCCCTTTGCGCCAGGCGAGCCAGACAAGCGCTCCCAAGGCGAGCCAAAGCGGGATGCCGAAGGCGAAGGCGAGCAATTCCGCCCAGCTTTGGCTGAAGCGGGCTTCGCCGCTCGAACTGCCGGGCTCGTCCCAGGACGGCGCAGCCACGAGCGCTGTCATCCACGGAATGTAAAGCAGGGTCGCCGCGGCCAGCAGCAGATAGGCGCCAACCGGGGCAGATTGCGGGCGCTGCGGCTCTGACGGCAAAGCCTGGACCTTTCCGATATGGGCGGGCGACAATTCCACGACCGTATGGCGCCGGCGGTTACGCATCGGCCATTTGCGGCGGGCGAATCCGGCTTGGCCCAAACGTTAGCGATTGTCCGCCGCCTGCAAAAGTATCAATGATCGCCATGCCCGGCAGCGGCGTTCATGATGCAGTCCGTCAGGAGCAATAGCGATGATCGAACATCCCACAATGCAGGCGGCGCTTCTGGAGGCGCACGGCGGTCCCTTCCGTCTCGCCAAAATCGCGCGCCCGGTTCCGGGCGACGGCGAGGTTCTGGTTCGCATCGCTGCGAGCGGCGTCAATCCGCTCGATACGAAAATCCATGCCGGGGCGGCGGAGCACGCGAAACAGAAGCTACCGGCGATTCTCGGCATCGACCTTGCCGGCACGATTGACCGCGTCGGGCCCGGCGTCACGCGCTTTCGTCCAGGCGATGAGGTATTTGGCATGACCGGCGGCGTTGGCGGCCATCAAGGATCGCTGGCCCAATATGCCGCTGTCGATTCCGACTTGCTGGCGTTGAAGCCGGCCAATTTCACCATGCGCGAGGCCAGCGTGACGCCGCTGGTGTTCATCACCGCCTGGGAAGGCCTCGTCGATCGCGTGGGCGTGCGCGCCGGTTTGTCATTATTGGTTTTGGGAGGCGCCGGCGGCGTCGGCCAGATGGCGATCCAGATCGGACGGGCCCGCGGCGCCACTGTGTTCGCAACGGGATCGCTGGGGAGCCAAGCGACGATCGAGCGTCTTGGCGCCCAGTTCATCGATCGTTCTGAACCGGTGGCGGCGTTTGTCGCGCGGCTGACCGGCGGCCGTGGCTTCGACACCGTCTACGATACGGTCGGCGGCCGCGTGCTGGATGACGCCTTTGTCGCCGTCGGGCGGTTCGGCCATGTCGTCAGCGCGCTGGGATGGGGCGCGCATGCTTTGGCGCCGCTGTCGTTCCGCGCCGCGACTTATTCCGGCGTTTTCACCCTGCTGCCGCTGCTGACCGGTGAGGGCCGCGCGCATCACGGCGAAATCCTGTCAGAAGCGACGCGTCTTGCCGAAGCAGGGCGCCTCTCGCCCTCCCTGGACGCGCGCCGGTTCACGCTGAACAATGTCGCGGAGGCGTACAGCGCGATCACGAGCGGCGGCAGTCGGGGCAAGCTGGCGATCGACATCGAGGAAGACAGCGCCGCATGAGCGCCGGCCCCAGGCGCAGCGTTCCGTGCGGGGATGACGACTGGCGGGACGATCGACCGGACGCGGCCTTCGCTACGCAGCGCGCTGCGAAGGCCGTGCAAGTCGGATGAACGGCGCCTAACTCTTGATGAAGGCCAAAAGGTCGCCGTTGATCGTCTCGGCCTCCGTGGTCGGCATGCCGTGCGGAAATCCCTTGTAGGTCTTCAGCGTCCCATTCTTCAGCAGCTTTGCCGACAATGGCCCAGAATCGGCATAGGGTACGATCTGGTCGTCGTCGCCGTGCATCACGAAGACCGGCACGGTAATCTTCTTCAGGTCGTCGGTGAAATCGGTCTGCGAAAACGCGACGATGCCGTCGTAGTGGGCTTTCGCGCCACCCATCATGCCCTGGCGCCACCAGTTCCAGATCACGCCTTGCGAGGGCTTCGCGCCGGGTCGATTATAGCCATAGAACGGCCCCGCCGGCAGGTCGTAGTAGAACTGCGCACGGTTGGCGGCGAGTTGCGCCTGGAGTCCGTCGAACACTGCTTTTGGCAGGCCGCCGGGATTAGCCTCCGTCTTCACCATGAGCGGCGGCACCGCGCTGATGATCGCGGCCTTCGATACGCGACTCTCGCCGTGGCGCGCGATGTAATGCACGACTTCGCCGCCGCCTGTGGAATGGCCGACGTGGATGGCGTTTTGCAAATCGAGATGCGCGGTCAAAGTCGCCAGGTCATCCGCATAATGGTCCATGTCGTGGCCCTCGCCTGGCTGGGAGGACCGCCCATGGCCGCGCCGATCATGGGCGATGACGCGATAGCCGCGACTGAGGAAGAACATCATTTGCGTGTCCCAGTCGTCTCCTGAGAGCGGCCAGCCATGGCTGAACACGATGGGCTGCCCTTTGCCCCAGTCCTTGTAGAAAATTTCTATGCCGTCCTTGGTCTTGATGAAACTCATGGGGGGTAGCTCCCGAGTTGATGCGATCCGCGGCGCGCGCCGCGCAAGCAATAGGAAAGTCTATTTCGCTTTTGCCAATAATGGTATCGTTGGGACCGACATTGTCCGGGCCAAAAACGACATGGGCGCGATCGGCAGGCCGGTCGAGATCGGTATCCTCGTCTATCCCCAGGCTCAGCTCGCGGCCGTGCATGGGTTGACGGATATTTTCCTGGTGGCCAATCGCTTCGCGGCAGTGCGGAGGGTTCCGGCAGAGCCGGCTCTTCGTATCAGCCATTGGCGGCAGATCGCCAGCGGAAAAGCGGTCGAATGCGTCTTCGACACCAGCCCCGGACCCGATAATCGTCCCGCCGTCCTCATCGCGCCGCCCAGTCTCAGCAATCCGATATCTCACGAGCTGGCGGCCCCTTTCGCGGCTTGGCTTGCCGAGCGGCACGACGACGGCTCGGTGCTTTGCTCGGTTTGCGCCGGCGCCTTCGTCCTGGCCGAAACAGGCCTACTCGCGGGCCGTTCGGCGACCACGCATTGGAGTCACGTTGACGAACTGACGCAGCGATTTCCCGATATCCGCGTCGATGGCGACAAACTCATCATTGAAGATGGAGACATGATTACTGCCGGGGGCGTGATGGCCTGGACAGATCTGGGCATGAAGTTGGTCGACCGATTGCTCGGGTCGACCATCATGTTGGAAACAGCGCGTTTTCTTCTCATTGACCCGCCAGGTCGTGAACAACGCTATTATAGTAGTTTCTCTCCCAACTTTCATCACGGCGACCGACCCATCCTGAACGTGCAACATTGGCTTCAGTCAAACGGCGCCAAAGACACGAGCCTTCGCGATATGGCCGCGCGGGCTGGGCTGGAAGAGCGCACATTTTTGCAGCGCTTTCAAAAAGCAACGGGATTAAGACCCACTGAATATTGCCAGCAATTACGCATAGGCAGGGCTCGAGAGATGCTGGAATATACAAACCACGCCATCGATCAGATCGCCTTTAACATCGGCTATAAGGATTCTGGTGCGTTCCGCGGGGTCTTTCACAAGATCATGGGAATTTCTCCCAGCGCTTACCGCAAACGATTCGGTTTGCCGGCGGCGCGAGTTCCCGGAATGTCATGAACGTGAAGCCGGCTCTGGGACGATTCCGATCTTTCGGGAGGGCGTGCGCGCCGCGCCGCGGGGCAAAAGGCGGAGCGCCGCGGCCGAATTCTGTTCGCCCGACAGCCGCGCGGCGCCAACGCCGCGGCGCTCGCCTCTCTCGCCTCAATAGCGCTGAGGCACGTAAAGTTCCGCCGGCAGCGTGCGGCGCTCGTAGTTCGGGTCGGACACCCGCTCCGGCAGCTTGATCTCCTCGTGCGGCACGTCTTCGTAAGGGAGCACGGAAAGCAGATGTGCGATGCAGTTGAGGCGCGCCCGCTTCTTGTCGTTGCCTTCCAGGATGTGCCAGGGCGCCTCGGGAATGCTGGTGCGCTCGAACATCGCCTCCTTGGCCTTGGTGTATTGCTCCCAGCGCACGCGCGACTGCAGATCCATCGGTGAGAGCTTCCACTGCTTGATGGGATCGTGGATGCGCATGAGGAAGCGCAATTGCTGCTCCTCGTCGGTGATGGAGAACCAGTATTTCACGAGGATGATGCCGGAGCGCACCAGCATGCGCTCGAACTCCGGCACGTCGCGGAAGAAATCCTCGACCTGGGCTTCGCTGGCGAAGCCCATCACACGCTCAACGCCGGCGCGATTATACCAGGAGCGGTCGAACAGCACGATCTCGCCAGCGGCCGGCAGGTGCGGCACGTAGCGCTGGAAATACCACTGGGTCTTCTCGCGGTCGGACGGGGCGGGTAGCGCCACCGCCCGGCAGGTGCGCGGGTTGACGCGCTGAATGATGCGCTTGATGGCGCCGCCTTTGCCGGCGCTGTCGCGGCCCTCGAACAGGATCACCATCTTGAGACCCTTGTGATGCACCCAGTCCTGCAGCTTCACGAGCTCGCTCTGAAGGCGCAGCAACTCGTTGAAGTAGGTGTGACGGTCGAGGGTGCTCTTTTTGTGCTGCTCGAGCAGGCCGCGCAGTTCGGGCGGGATGCGGGCGTCGTCGACCGCCTGCTCGATCTCCTCATCCATGTCGTCCTCAAGCTCGATCTCCAGCCAGTTGCGGGTCTCAGTGTCTTTCAGCTCAGTCATGCGCCAACCTCCTGATCCACAAAAGATACTCGGGAGTTTTTGCGGTTTGGTGACAGCGGTCGGGGGCGGGCGGCCGCAGGCGAACGGGACGAGGACTGTTCGTCATTCATTTGCGTGGTAGACTTGGCTTACGGCCCGGCGATCGGGAAGTGGGGTTCATATGCTTCTGCCACGCGAAACATTCACCCGTTCCGGCATTGCGTCGCTGGCGCTGATCGCCATTGTCGTCGCCGCCTCCGCGGCCGCCTTCGGCTACACGGCGGGGTGGTTCTCGCCTCACCGTCTCACACCGGACAAGATTGTGGACGCGCTGACGCCTCCCAACGTCAAGCCGTTCGGTCACCGCCGGAACCATGCCAAGGGCATCTGTTTCACCGGCGTTTTCGAGGCGAATGGAGCCGGTTCGGCGCTTTCGACCGCGCAGGTTTTCGCCAAGGGTCAGTATCCGGCCGTCGGTCGCTTCAACCTCGCTACGCCAGATCCGAACGCGCAAGACCCGACCGAACGCGTGCGAGGCCTGGGACTGCAAATCTCGACGCCGGACGGGCAGCAATGGCGCACCGCCATGATAGACGCCCCCATTTTCCCGGTGTCCACCCCTCAGGCTTTCTATCAGTTGTTGATCGCCTCAGCGAGCAAAGACCCGGGCGCGATGGCGACGCTCGTGGGCGCGCATCCTGAGATCGCGGCGTTCGGCGCGTGGGCGAAGAGCGCGCCCTGGACCGGCAGTTACGCGGAGGAGCGATTCAACGGCCTCAACAGTTTCATCTATATCGACGCCTCCGGCGCGCAGCATGCGGTGCGATGGTCGCTGGTCCCCGCCGCGCAAGCGGTTTCGGTCTCTCCCGATGATCTGGCGAAGCTTGGTCCCGATTTCCTCGAAAAGGAGATCACCGATCGCGTGCATGGGGGGCCGCAGCATTGGACGCTGGCGGTGACCGTCGCCAATCCAGGCGATCCCACCGCCGATCCAAGCAAGGCATGGCCGGACGATCGCCGCACCGTCGAGGTCGGCGTCCTCACCGTCCAACAGATTGAAGCCGAACGGGACGGCCCGTGCCGCGACATCAACTTCGATCCGACCGTCCTGCCGACCGGCATGCGCACATCAGACGACCCATTCCCGGCCGCGCGGTCGTCAGCCTATGCGAAGTCTTATGACCGTCGCACCGCCGAGGAAGCAGATTATCCCCGAACGACGACAGGGGCCGTGCAATGAACACAATTTCCCGACGCTTCACGGTCGCGCAGCGGTTGCTGCACTGGCTCATGGCGATCTGCATTCTCGCCATGCTGTTCATCGGCGTCGGCATGGTATCGACGGTCATGCCAAAATATTTGACGCTCGTCTCGATCCACAAATCGCTCGGCATCGTCATTCTGGCGCTCGCGCTGGTTCGACTGGCGACCCGCCTGCGGTACGGCGCGCCTTCGCTTCCGGCCGACCTGCCTGAGCCGATGAAGCTCGCGGCCCACCTCTCGCATTACGCGTTTTACCTATTGATGATAGCGATGCCCCTGATCGGCTGGGGGATGGTGTCCGCCTCGGCTTATCCGGTCGTGCTGTTCGGGAGCGTGCGCCTTCCAGCGATCCTGCCGCAGAGCGACAGCCTGCATACCCTGCTGTGGAATGCGCATTTTTATCTTGCGTTCGCGTTCTTCGCTCTGATCCTGTTGCATGTCGCGGCAGCGCTGTTTCATGCGCTCATACGCCGCGACGGCGTATTCGAGGCGATGGCTTCGGCGTCGATCGACGACAGGGTCGCGCCGGCGGAGTAACAGAGCCGAGCAGCGCCGACGCCTCCGCCGACCGCCAATGCGACAGCCGTGGGACAAACCCGGCCATGACGTGGAGGGTGAGACCATGAGGCCGGCGCAGACATGCGGGTAAATTTCGTCACAGCCGCGAGTGAGACAAATCCCCATTTCAAGCCCTTGATATCGCGCGATCGCTGTTCAAAACGGGCGCCTCCCGAGCAGAGCCTTTCGCCTCAGCGGTTGAACAGGGCGGCCGCAATATGCGACCACGCACGTTCCCGTTTTCACGCCGAGGCCGCGCCATGAACAATCTGATCACCGACCTCCCCGGCATCCTCGTCGGCGCGGCTGAGGATGCGCAGGTCGCCTCCGGCGTCAGCGCGCTCATCTTCGAAGAACCGGCGATCGCCTCGATCGCAATCCATGGCGGCGCGCCGGCCTTGCGCGACGGCGCGCTGCTCGAACCCGACATGACGGTCGAGCGGATCGATGCGCTGGTTCTATCGGGCGGCTCGGCGTTCGGGCTCGACGCGCCGGGCGGCGTGATGGCGTGGCTGGCGCAAACCGGACGGGGCTTTGTGGTTCGCGATGTGCGGGTGCCGATCGCGCCGGGCGCCTCGCTATTCGATCTCACCAATGGCGGCGACAAGAATTGGGGCGCACGGCCGCCATACTGGGACCTCGGATTCGCAGCCGCGGCGAATGCGGGGCGGGCGTTCGCGATGGGATCGGCGGGGGCCGGCTATGGCGCGACGACCGCCGATCTCAATGGCGGGCTCGGTTCGACCAGCGCCATCTCCTCGCGCGGCTTCCTCATCGGCGCTTTGGTCGCGGTCAATGCGGTCGGGCGGGCGACGCGCGGCTCCGGCCCGCATTTCTGGGCGGCGCCCTACGAGCGGGGCAGCGAGTTCGGCGGCCTCGGCGGTCCCGAAAAGGCGCCGGCCGACGCGCTCGACATGCGCCTCAAACATGACGCGCCGGCCAACACCACGATCGCCATCGTGGCGACAGATGCGCGCCTCAGCAAGGCGCAGATGAAACGCGTCGCGATCATGGCGCAGGATGGCGTCGCGCTCGCCTTGCGCCCCGCCCATGCGCCGATGGATGGCGATATTGTCTTCGCCGCGACGACCTCTCGCGCGGCGCGCGAGCCTGATCTGCGCGACCTCGCCGAAATCGGCATGCTCGCCGCCGAATGCCTCGCCCGCGCGATCGCGCGCGGGGTTTATGAGGCGGCGCCGACGACGCATGCGGCGAGGCCGCAATGCTGGCGCGAGCGCTACGGGCGGTAGGGCGGAACGGTTCGGGCGAAGCCGAGCGCACGAACGCCGCTTGCAATGACAGACTCAGACAAAGGGCGGGGGATGATCCATCGTTTCGCACGGCGGAGCGTGTTTCACCCTGAAGTCCCTGTCAATGATGGCCCTTCGGGCCACCGCCGCAGGCGGCGTCCGCCTTCGCGGTCGTCATTGACAGGGACTTCAGGGTGAAAAAAAATGCCTCCATGCGAACAATGGCTCAATAGCGAGGCTGGCGCCGCGCATGGGAACGCGGGCGTCAGACGAACCGCTCCGCGCGATAGGGCGCGGGATCGGTGAACGGCGCCTCGCCCGTCATGAGCTGTCCGAGCAGCAGGCCGCTGACCGGCCCGAAGGTCAGGCCGAGATGCTGGTGGCCGAAATCGAACCATAGGCCCTTGTGGCGGGGCGCCGCGCCGATGATCGGCAGCATGTCTGGCAGACAGGGGCGCCGGCCAAGCCACAGCTTTGCGTCGCGCCGCTCGGCGAGCGGGAAGAATGTGCGCGCGAGCGGCTCCAGCCGGTCGAAATGAGCCGAAGAGGGCGGATCGTCGCGCCGCGCGAATTCGGCGCCGGTGGTCAGGCGGATGCCGCGCGTCATGGGCGTCAGCACATAGCCGAATTCCGCGTCGAGCACCGGACGGCTCAAGGCGGCGTTGCCGGTCGCGCCGAAATGCATGTGATAGCCGCGCTTGACGCCGAGGGGAAAGCGATAGCCGAGCGCCTGGAAAATATCGGACGACCAGGGGCCGAGCGCGATCACCGCCTCGGACGCCCGCACATCGGCCTCGCCGGCCGCGAGCGACCATCCCGCGCCTGATTGGGTGAGCCCGCGCGCATCGCCCGTCAGGAGCCGCCCGCCGCGCGCGAGGAACAGATCCGCGTAGGATTTCACCAGCGCGCCGGGATCGGAGGTCGTCGTAGGTTCGGTGAAATGCACGCCGCCAGCCACGACATCCGAAAGATGCGGCTCAAGCGCAGCAAGCTGCGCCCGGTCGAGAATCTGCGAATGAATGCCGTATGGCTTCAGTTCCTCGACTTCGGCGAGCACGGTCTGGCGGCCGTGCTCGCTGCGGAACGCCTTGATCCAGCCGCTCTTGCGCAACAAAGCGCTGGAACCCGCCGCATTGGCGAAAGCCTCATGCTCGGCGACGCTGCGCGCGGCGAGCGAACGCATAGCCCCAGCGCTTTTCAGCCGCGCCTTTGGCGTCGAGGCGAGGAAATAGCGCCAGACCCAAGGCGCAATGGCGGGCAGAGCGCTGTAGCGAATTTCCGCGCGCGGATCGCGGTTGAGCGCCGCCCTGAGGATTTCCAACGGGCGGCGCGGAAACATATAGGGGAAAACCGCCTCGCTCTGGACGATGCCGGTATTGCCATAGCTGGTCTCGCCGGCGACCGCGCCGCGATCAAGGATGACGACGTCGCGGCCGCGCGCCTGCAAATGCAGCGCGGCGGAAATGCCGACCACCCCCGCGCCCAGCACGATCACATCCGCTTTCACCACCGGCATTCACGTTTTCTCCTCAACTCGCGCCCTTGCAGTTAGCATGCCGGGGCCGCAAGGCAATCGCCTGCAGGGTCGCAGGCGTCCCGACGGCCGAATGGGCTCCCTGCCCCGCCGATGCTTAAACGCTCGAAATAACCGCGTTGATCGTGTAGACCCGGTCCGCCTTCTTCCCCGCCCTGGACGCTTCGATGATCCCACGCTATTCCCGCCCCGAAATGGTTGCGATCTGGGCGCCGCAAACGCGCTTTCGCATCTGGTTCGAAATCGAAGCCCATGCCTGCGACGCTTTGGCCGAGATCGGCGTGATCCCGAAGGAGGCCGCCAAAGCGATCTGGGAAAAGGCCGGGCATGTCACCTTCGATGTCGCGCGCATCGACGAAATCGAGCGCGTCACCAAGCATGACGTCATCGCCTTCCTCACCCATCTGGCCGAATTCATCGGCCCCGAAGCGCGTTTCGTCCATCAGGGCATGACCTCTTCCGATGTGCTCGACACCTGCCTCGCCGTGCAATTGCAGCGCGCGAGCGATATTCTCATCGCCGATGTCGACGCCCTGCTGGCGGCGCTGAAGCGGCGCGCCTACGAGCATAAGATGACGCCAACGATCGGCCGCTCGCATGCGATTCATGCCGAGCCGATAACTTTCGGGCTGAAACTCGCGCTGGCCTATGCCGAATTCAGCCGCGCCCGTGCTCGGCTGGTTACAGCCCGGGCCGAAATCTCGACCTGCGCGATATCCGGCGCGGTCGGCACATTCGCCAATATCGACCCCCGCGTGGAAGAACATGTCGCTCGCAAGATGGGCCTGGTTCCCGAGCCGATTTCGACGCAGGTGATCCCCCGCGACCGCCATGCTGCATTTTTTGCGACGCTCGGCGTGATCGCCTCGTCCGTCGAGCGGCTCGCCACCGAAATCCGCCATTTGCAGCGCACCGAAGTGCTGGAGGCCGAGGAATTCTTCTCGGAGGGCCAGAAGGGCTCGTCGGCGATGCCGCACAAGCGCAACCCGGTGCTGACCGAGAACCTGACCGGCCTTGCTCGCATGGTGCGCTCGGCGGTCGCTCCGGCGATGGAGAATGTGGCGCTCTGGCACGAGCGCGACATTTCCCATTCCTCAGTCGAGCGGATGATTGGCCCGGACGCCACGATCACGCTGGATTTCGCGCTGGCGCGCCTCGCCGGCGTGGTCGACAAGCTGCTTGTCTATCCCCAAAACATGCTCAAGAACCTCGACCGGCTCGGCGGCCTCATTCATTCGCAGCGCGTCCTGCTCGCCCTCACCCAGAAGGGCGTCTCGCGCGAGGAGGCCTATAGTCTCGTCCAGCGCAATGCGATGCCGGTCTGGCGCGGCGAAGGCGACTTCCTGACCCTGCTGAAAACCGACCAGGACGTGGCGCGGGCGCTGTCAGGGAGCGAATTGGAGGCGCTGTTCGACCTTGGCTACCACATGAAACAGGTCGATTTCATCTTTAACCGGGTGTTCGGGTGAACGCCTAACATCGAGAAGCACAAATGGATCTGGATCTGGCCGGCAAAGTCGCGATCGTCACCGGCGGCAGCCGCGGCATCGGCAAGGCGATCGCGCTGGAACTTGCCCGCGAAGGCGCCGAGGTCGCGATTGTTGCGCGCGGCCAGGCGGCGCTCGACGAAGCCGCCGCCGACATCGGCCGGCAGACCGGGTGCGCGGTCCAAGCGATCGCCGCCGATACCGGCGACGATTCCGCGGTGAAGGCGATGGTCGCAGCGGTCCGGGCGGCGTTCGGGCGCATCGACATTCTCGTCAATTGCGCGGCGCAGCCGGCCGGACAGGCCAAGCCGCCGACGCTCGCCGAGATCACCACCGAGGATTTATGGGCCGACGTCAATGTCAAAGTCATGGGCTACCTGCGCACCGCCCGCGAAGTCGCCGGGCCGATGATCGCGCAAGGGGGCGGCCGCATCATCAACATCAGCGGCCTCGCCGCGCGCGCGACCGGCAGCATCATCGGTTCGATTCGCAATATCAGCGTCGCCGCGCTCACCAAAAACCTCGCCGATGAGCTCGGACCGCAAGGCGTCACCGCCGTTTGCGTGCATCCGGGCCTCACGCGGACTGAAAAGACGCCTGACGTCGTCGCCCGTCGGGCGGCGGCGCAAGGCGTGTCGGTCGCCGAGGTTGAGAAACAGATGGCCGCGGGGAATCTCGTCGGCAAACTGATCACAGCCGAAGAAATCGCCCATGTCGTCGCCTTTCTCGCGTCGCCCAAATCCGCCGCCATCAATGGGGATGTGATCGCCGCCGGCGGAGGCACGCGAGGGGCGATTTACTATTGAGGGACAAGTCGCGGCGGCGGCGGGAACAGCGTAACTCTCTGCTTTTCAGGTAATTTCTTCCACGAACGTTTCTAAAGGGGCCATCGGCGGTCCTCTTGAAACTTGCTTGCGACCTATTATGTTCATTGAACACTGATCGATGCAAAGTCAGTCGATCAAGCGCAAGAAAAAAGGAACAGATCATGAGAAAATATGTGTTGCTGGCCGCTACAGGCCTTGTCCTCGCGTTCGGCGCCGCTGGCGCAAACGCCCAGTCGCTGCTGAATCGCCCTTCAGCCTCGCCCTATGCGGTGCTGGACGCGGCGCCAGGCGCGCCCGTCTTGTCCGAAGGACGCGCGGCCTTCGTAGCGACCGCGCCCGATCATGCGCCGAAGGCGGTTGGCCCGTTGAAGAGCTCAGGCCCGCTCTCCCCGCAATCGGGTGGGTCTGACGGGCGCTGATCGAATCGGCGCCGCTATACTGACGGTCCGAGAGGCGCCTCTGGCGCCTCCCGCTCCGCTGGCGCTCGCCGGCAACAATTTGCATCGGCGAACGGATCGGAAATTGACAAAGAACATTAAGCTATGAACATGGCGTGATTGTTTGTCTCGCCGCTCAAAAAACCAATACGAGGGAGCCGGAGCAAAGTTTGAGGAGGGATGAATGGACCAGTCGGCAAGCAAACAGCTCTCGCCCAGGACTTACGTCATTTCCCTGGAAAATCGAAAGGCCCGCGGCTCCGGCCATGAGCGGCCCGAAGAAATCCTGAACGCCGCCCGCGCGCTCTTTCTGGAACATGGCGTCGAGAATGTGACGACCCGGCAGATCGCCGCCCGCGTCGGCATCTCGCAGACAGCGCTATACGTCTATTTCAAAAGCAAGGATGAAATGCTGGACCGGCTGGTCGACGCGGCATTGCGCAAGCTTGGCGCGGCGCTCGACGCGGTCAACATCAGGTGCTCCGATCCGGTTGATTTCCTGCGCTCGAATTTCCGCGAATACATCAGGTTCGGCTTGGAGCATCCAGACGAATATCGTCTCGTCTTCATGCTTCGCGACGGTCGCCGGAAGGTTCCGCTCGAAGCGCATCAGCACAATCCTATCGGCGACGCATTGTTCAACGCCTTGAGGACCAGGATCGAACAGGGCGTCGCTTCCGGGAAATTGCGGTGTCCGAGGACGGGTCTCGCGGCTGCGCAATCTGTGTGGGCCGCGATCCACGGCCTGGTCGCGCTGCGCTTGGCCTATCCGGACTTTGATTGGATCCCCGTCGATGAACAGATCGACGCCCATGTCGACATGCTTTTGCACGGCATCGTCAGAACCGGCCAGGGGGATCAGCAAGGGATTTCGAACGACGCAGCGGGGGCGCCCGCCCTCGCCAACGCCGAGCGGGAGAATTAAACGGGCGCATGGGCTGTTTCGCGCCGGTCGCCGACATCGCTCCATTTGAGGGTCGCCAACTATCTGATATTGCGGAATTAACACGACGGGGAACGTACTCGCAATATAAAGATATACATTCTATCGATTTTATATATATATGCCTGTGCTGGCTTGGACATCCCATGAAAACGCCATTCTTCACACCATCGCGCATCGCGTTAGCTCGCTGCGACAGAAAACCAGAGCCGAGATCAACACAGGCTGTCCGCGCGTCCGCTTGTTGATCGCGCCCGACGCCATCGATTCGCTCCATTCTGTCTCCAAACGCCTCTCGCCTATCCGTGCGCCGGCGCCGATTCCCTGCTTGAGGATTAAATGGCAAAATCAATTGCAGATTCTGCTGTCGCGCCGATCGAGAACGCCGCCAGCGATTGGGATACGGCGCTCTATCTCAAGTTCGAGGACGAGCGCACCCAGCCGGCTCGCGACCTGCTAGCGCGGGTGCGATCGAACGCCAGACGAGTGGTCGATCTGGGCTGCGGTCCGGGCACGAGCACCCAGCTTCTGGCCGCGCGATATCCGGATGCGCAAATCATCGGCATTGACAGTTCAGAACAAATGCTCGCCGCAGCGCGCGCGCGATTGCCCGGAATCCGTTTCGAGAAGCAGGACATCGGCGCCTGGCGGCCTTCCGTCAGGCCGGATTTGATCTTCGCCAATGCCGCGCTGCAATGGCTGCCTAATCATCACGAACTGATACCGCGCCTGATGTCGTTTCTTGCGGAGGACGGACGCCTGGCGATCCAGATGCCGGACAACCGGCAGGAACCGTCGCATGCCCTGATGCGCATGGTCGCCGCCGACGGACCCTGGGCTGATCGCCTCGTGCCGGTCGCCAAGACACGGGGCCTGATCGGCATCTATTCGGACTATTACGGCTGGCTCAAACCGCTAAGCGCCAAGGTTGAAATCTGGCAGACGACCTATGTCCATCCGTTACCGGGAGTCGGCGCAGTCGTCGATTGGTTTCGCGGCAGCGGACTGCGCCCGTTCCTCAATCCGCTTGACGACTGCGAACGGGAACAATTCATCGCCCGCTATATGCAGGGACTCGCCGACGCCTATCCAATCGAGCCGGATGGGCGCCTGCTGTTTCTTTATCCACGTCTGTTCGTTGTCGCCGCCAAACCCGGCCCAAGGAACTGAGGGTGTTCGCGCAAACCCCTTCCCTCGAGGTCGAAGAGAAGGGGTTGGCGCTAAAAGCTCCGACGCTTCTTTATTCGGCAGCGGCGGCGTGCTCGTGATGAAGCTCGATATGGGCTTTTGAAGCTTCGCTGGCGTGATGTTCGGCGTGTCGGTGGTGAGCATGGGCAAGATGCGCATGATGCGCGGCCGCCTCGTGATCGCCATCCGCCACGTGGGCGGCGGCTTCGCGATGATGCTCAGCCGCATGCTCGTGATGTTTGGCGGCATGCTCATGATGTTCGGCGGCGTGTTTGGCGTGAGGCATGGTCGTCTCCCCTTTGTTTGCCGCATCTTGCGGACGCCTTTCAATAGCGTCATCTTGCGACAAACCCGCGACGGATGGCGGCGCAACAGCCTCGCCAAAGCTCGCTTCGTCCACTTCAATATGGGGCCCATGCGCAAGCGCGCCGACGTCACTCTGGTGGAACTTGGTCACTTCTCGAGTCGCGCGCGCGCGCAGGCGGCGATCGAAGCGGGGCTGGTAACGGTCGACGGAATCGCATTGCGCAAGTCTTCGGAAGAATTGCCGCCTGGCGCACGCATCGAAGCGCGCGCTCCCCATCCCTGGGTCTCGCGCGGCGGCGTCAAACTGAAGGCCGCGCTCGACGCCTTCGGCCTCGATCCGCATGGTCTCGATTGTCTCGACATCGGCGCTTCGACCGGCGGCTTCACGGACGTCCTGCTCTCGCGCGGCGCAGCGCGCGTCTACGCCGTCGATGTCGGTCACAACCAGCTCGACGCGCGATTGCGGAACAGCAGCCAAGTGATCCTCCACGAAGGACTCGACGCGCGCAAGGTCACACGCGAGCTATTCGAGACGCCGCCAGCCGCGATAGTCTGCGACGTCAGCTTTATTTCCCTGCGCTTGATTCTGCCGCATGTTCTGCCCCTCGCCGCCGCAGGCGCGTGGCTCGTCGCGTTGATCAAGCCGCAATTCGAAGCGGGCCGCGAAAATGTCGTCAAAGGCGCCGTCAAAGACCCCGCCATTCATTCGCAGGTCTGCGAGGCCGTCTCCTCATGCGCGCTACAGCTCGGGTGGTCGAACCTTGGAATCATTCCTTCGCCGATCGCCGGCGGCGAAGGCGCCAGGGAGTTTTTATTTGCCGCCCGCCATGAATGACGAGCTATCGCAAAAACTATCCGTGGCCAGTCTTGGTCATCGTGGCGAAGGGCTCGTGCGCACGACACATGGCCCGGTTTATATTCCCGGCGCTCTGCCCGGCGAGCTTGTGCTCGCTCAAATCCGTGGCGAGCGCGGCAAGCTCATGGAAATCCTTCGTCCCAGCCTGGCGCGCATAGCGCCGATCTGTCCCTATTTCGGCGAGTGTGGCGGCTGCGCGACGCAGCATCTCGGCCATAAGCTCTACGCAAATTGGAAAGAGCAAATCGTCAGCGACGCGCTCGCCCATGCCCATGTCGAGGCTCCGCTGAGCGCAATGATCGATGCGCACGGCGACGGGCGACGGCGCGCGATCTTCCACGCGCGCTTTGCAGCTGAACGCGCTCACCTCGAAGTTGGTTTTATGCAGGCGCGAACCCACCGGATCATCGAAATCCAGGCCTGCCCGATCCTCGCCCCCGGCATGGCGGGCGCGCTTGGGGCGGCGCGGGCGCTCGCGGAATGTTTGCGAGGTGTTGGAAAGCCGCTGGACATCAACGTCACTGCGACGCTAACCGGGCTCGACTTCGATATCCGGGGCTGCGGCGTCATCGATTTCCCGGCGCGGCAAAAATTGATCGAGGCGGCAGGCAAGCTGGATATTGCGCGACTTTCCAATCATGGCGAGACGGTCATCGAGCGACGCGCGCCCGAAATCCTGATGGGCTCGGTGAGCGTCTGTCCGCCGCCCGGCGGATTTTTGCAGGCGACTCAAGAAGGCGAACGCATTCTCGCAAGATTGACGCTCGACGCCGTACGGGGCGCACGCCGTGTCGCCGACCTATTTTGCGGCGCCGGCGCTTTCGCTTTGCGCCTGGCCTCTCACCACGATGTGCATGCGGTCGAAATGGACGGTACGGCGTTGGCGGCCTTGACGCGCGCCGGCAGCGCCACGCACGGCTTGCGCCCCATCACATGCGAGGCCCGGGACCTCTTCCGTCGGCCTCTTGGACGCGACCAGCTTAAGAGGTTCGATGCCGTCGTTTTCGATCCGCCTCGCGCCGGCGCCGAGGCGCAATCGCGGGAGCTGGCGGCGAGCGACGTTGAGACAATTGTCGCTATTTCATGCAATGCGGCGAGCTTCGCGCGGGATATGAACATCCTCATCGCTGGCGGTTACCGGCTGGAATCGGTGACGCCAATTGACCAATTCCGATTTTCGCCCCATGTCGAGATCGTCGGCGTCTTGCGAAGGTCGCCGGCGGCAAAGCGCCCAAAAGGATCGCGGGCGAGGGGATTACTGGGATGAGCGACGCCTTGACCTCGCAAGACATTCTTGTTCGCCTCGCGCGAATCGTCGGCGAGGCCCATGTGGTGACCGATCCCGATGTGATCGCCGGTCATCTCGTCGAGCCGCGCGGGCTCTATCGCGGCCGCGCTCTCGCTTTGCTTCGCCCGGCTTCGACGGAGGAGACGGCGCGCGTTGTCGCCCTTTGCAACGATCTGCGTGTTCCGGTCGTGCCTCAGGGCGGCAACACCGGATTGGTGGGCGGACAGACGCCCGATTCCAGCGGCAGGCAAGTCATTCTGTCGCTTCGGCGGATGAATCGGATGCGCGAAATCGATGCGGACGCCAATGCGATGATCGCGGAAGCAGGCGTCACGCTCGCCGCCGCCCAGGAGGCGGCGCAGGAGGTTGACCGGCTGTTTCCTCTTTCGCTCGCCTCCGAAGGCTCTTGCACGATCGGAGGCAATCTTTCGACCAACGCCGGCGGCGTCGCAGTGATCGCCTATGGCAATGCCCGCGATCTCGTACTCGGGCTGGAGATTGTGCTGGCCGATGGGCGCGTGATCAATGGACTCAGCAAGCTGCGAAAGGACAATACCGGTTACGATCTCAAGAATCTCTTCATCGGCGCGGAAGGCACGTTAGGAATCGTGACGGCGGCGGCGCTGAAGCTTTTCCCCAATCCGCGATCGAGGGCGACGGCCTTTGTCGGTCTCGCCAGCCCCACGCAAGCGCTGCGGCTCCTGAAAATCGCTCGCCAATTCGCCGGCGCGGGTGTCACCAGTTTCGAACTGATCCCACGCATCGGACTGGATTTCGTGCTCGCTCACGCCAGCGGCTCACGCGACCCGTTGGGGTCGCGCTATGCATGGTACGTGCTCCTGGAGATATCCTCGCAAATGACGACCGGCGCTGATGAGGCGGTCGCCTCGATGCTCGAGGCGGCGCTCGACCAGGGGGTGATTGAGGACGCAAGCATCGCCGCGAGCGACGAGCAGCGTCTGGCATTCTGGCTCTTGCGCGACTCGCTCTCCGAAGTGCAGGGTCACGAAGGGGGCTCGATCAAACACGATGTCAGCGTGCCGGTCAGCGCGGCGCCGGATTTTCTCGCGCGCGCGCGCGAAGCCGTTGAATCCTTCATGCCTGGCGCGCGCGTTCTGGCTTTCGGCCATCTCGGCGACGGCAATATCCATTTCAACGTCTCTCAGCCGATTGGCGCCGACAAGACGAGGTTTTTGGCGCAGTGGGAGCCGATGAACGAAGTCGTGCATCGCGTCGTCGAGCAGTTTCATGGCTCGGTTTCCGCCGAGCATGGCGTTGGCCAGCTCAAGCGCGAACTATTGAAGAAGACCAAAGATCCCACCGCCCTCGACGTTATGCGAGCGATCAAGTCTGTGCTTGATCCTCGCGGAATTTTGAATCCGGGCAAGGTGCTGTAGATTCAGCGCGCGAGAATCGCAGAATCAAGGGCACGAGAGGCGTCGTCGGTGCGGGACAATTTGGTTCGCGATAGGGCGCGCAACGGTTTTGTCGTCGCCGGATTTGTCCTGCGGCTGGTCGCCGGCATTTCTCTGGCAATTTTGAGAGAGAAGGTTCCCTCGGCTCGCGTGAGATGCGCTGGCGGGCTGTTGGCGCATGCTCTCCTGGCGTTCGGATGCTTGTTCGCGGCGTCTGCTCAAGCACAATCTCCGACGCCTTGCGCGCCCACCCGCTTTGAGGACGCCGGCTATATCGTCTGTTCCTTCGATATGCGCCGCGACGACATCAGGCTCTATTGGAAGGGCCCAAACGGCCAGGCTTACGGCGGATTCTCGGCTCTCGCGGACGCGCTCAAGGCGCAAGGGCGCCAGCTCCGCTTCGCGATGAATGGCGGCATGTTCGAGACCGATCTGTCGCCGGTCGGCCTGTTCATAGAAGATGGGCAGCAAAAGCATAAAGCGGACACGCGCGAAGGCGCCAGCAATTTTCATCTGAGGCCAAACGGGGTGTTTTATGTCGGCGACAGCGCGGCCGGCGTCACCGAGACGACGCGATTCCTCGCCAATGGACCCAAAGCCCGCTACGCGACGCAATCGGGTCCAATGTTGGTGATAGATGGGCGCATCCATCCGAAAATCCTGCCGACCGGCACGTCCGCCAAAATTCGCAACGGCGTTGGCGTGCGCGACGGCGCCCAGGTTGTTTTCGCAATCTCCGACCAACCCGTGACATTTTATGCCTTTGCCCGATTGTTCCGCGACGCGCTCAACTGCCCGAACGCGCTTTTTCTCGACGGCTCGGTATCAAGCCTGTTCGCCCCTAACTTGAAGCGCGCCGATACGCTATTCCCGATAGGTCCGATCATTGGCGTCGCGGCGACGCCATGATGCGGGGGATGAGCGCGCGAGCGCTGGATTTCGAGCGTGAATCATAGAGTCTCGCCACGTGCGCGGTCGTGTAAACCTTTCGATCGGCGCCAGATACGGTAACGCCGTCAGCTCTTGACCAAGCTCGGCGCCGTCGGGGGCTGGGCGACCAGCTTCTTGGCGGATGCGTGAATGCGGGCGGGTCTCGTCATGGCTTCGAGGCCAAGAGCCTCTTTCAATTCGGCTTCTGTCATAAGACCCTCTTCGAGCACAAGATCGGCCACCCTGCGGCGCTCGGTGAGGGCGCGTTTGGCGATGCGCGAACTGACCTCATAGCCCAGCGCAGGACCAAGCGCGGTGATAAGCCCGATGCTGTCCTCGACCAGGGCGAGACAGCGTTCCTTATCCGCCTCGATCCCCACAATGCACCGGCGTGTCAGCGTGTCGATGGCTGCGGTCAAGGTTCGAAGCGAGGTCAGGACGCAATAACCGATCGTCGGTTCGAACGCGTTGAGCTGCAATTGCCCACCCTCCGCGCACATGGTCACGGTGAGATCATGGCCGATCACGAGATAGGCGACCTGGCTCACCACCTCGGGGATGACCGGATTGACCTTGCCGGGCATGATCGACGAGCCCGCCTGCACGGCGGGCAGACGGATCTCGCCCAAACCGGCGCGCGGCCCGGACGAAAGCAGGCGCAGGTCGTTGCAGATTTTCGACAGTTTGACCGCGATGCGCTTCAGCACCCCCGAATAGAGAACGAAAGCGCCCATATCCGACGTCGCCTCGATCAAATTCGAGGCCAGGGACATCGATTGCCCCGAAGCGCGCGCGAGTTCCTCAACGACAAGCGAGGCGTAGCGGGGATCGGCGTTAATGCCAGTGCCGATCGCCGTTGCGCCGAGATTGACTTCGCGGAACAGCGCCGCTGCTTCGCCGATTCGCGCAATGTCCTCTTTCACCGTCGCGTGAAAGGCGTCGAATTCCTGACCGAGCGTCATCGGCACCGCATCCTGCAATTGCGTGCGGCCCATCTTCAGGACGTCGGCGAATTCGACCGCTTTGGCCTTAAAAGCATAGGCGAGCTCCTGCAACGATTTAACCAGCGGCGCCGTCGCGAAGATAATCGCCAGCCGCAGCGCTGTGGGATAGGCGTCGTTGGTCGATTGCGCCATGTTGACGTCGTCGTTGGGATGCAGGCTGGCATATTCGCCGCGCGCCTTGCCCATCAATTCCAGCGCGACATTGGCGATGACTTCGTTGGCGTTCATATTGGTCGAAGTGCCGGCCCCGCCCTGCACGGCGTCGACGACGAATTGATCGAGGAAGCGCCCTTCCCCGGCGATCAGATCGCAGGCCCGATCGATGGCGTCCGCTTTGCCCGCCGACAATTGACCGAGGCGGCGATTGGCCCGCGCGGCCGCCTGCTTGACCAGCGCCAGGGCCCGGACAAGGTCGGGGAAATGTCCGATCGAAACGCCGGTAATGGGGAAATTGGCCACCGCCCGCAGCGTATGCACCCCCCAATAGGCGTCGGCGGGAACGTCGACTTCGCCCAACAGGTCGTGCTCACGCCGCGTCGCGACATCGGCGAGCGCGATCGAGCGCGTCGAGGCCAGCGCGAGGGTCGCGTCCGGTTCGGGGCCGCCCGGCGCCTTGGGGCGGTGGACGCGATGTTTGGTCGTCGATTTTTTCGTCATGGCGCAATCCTTTCAAAAAAACTGAATTATCGACGGGCGCAATTCCCGCCGTAACGAACGGCCAACGCGCTGCTCAGAGACCGAATTCCATCAGCCGATCTGGCCGCGATGCCGCAAGAAGGCGTCGGCGAGCACGCAGGCGACCATCGCCTCGCCAACCGGCGTCGCCCTTATGCCGACGCAGGGATCATGGCGGCCCTTGGTCATGATTTCAGTCTCTTCGCCGCCGCGGGTGATGGTCTTGCGCGGCGAAAGGATCGACGACGTCGGCTTGACGGCAAAGCGCGCGACGATCGGCTGGCCTGTTGATATGCCGCCCAATATGCCGCCAGCGTGATTGGCGAGAAAAACCGGCCGCCCGTCGTTGCCGACCCGCATCTCATCGGCGTTTTCCTCGCCTGAAAGCTCGGCGGCGGCGAAGCCCGCGCCAATTTCGACGCCTTTGACCGCGTTGATGCTCATCAGGGCGCTGGCGATCTCACTGTCGAGCTTGCCATAAATGGGGGCGCCCCAGCCGGCTGGCGCGCCCTCGGCGACAATTTCGATCACCGCGCCGATGGAAGACCCCGATTTCCGGATTTCGTCGAGATAGGATTCAAAAACCGGGACGGCGGCCGCGTCAGGGCAGAAGAACGGGTTGCGATGAACCTCGCTCCAATCCCAATTGGCGCGGTCGATCCTGTGCTTGCCGATCTGCACCAGGGCGCCGCGAATCGCCACGCCTGCGACAATTTTACGCGCGATGGCGCCAGCGGCGACCCGCGCCGCCGTCTCTCGCGCCGACGAGCGGCCGCCGCCGCGGTAGTCGCGGATGCCGTATTTCGCCTCATAAGTGAAATCGGCATGGCCGGGCCGGTATTTGTCTTTGATCTCGCTGTAATCTTTCGAGCGCTGATCGACGTTTTCGATGAACAGGCCGATCGGCGCCCCGGTCGTCACCTGGCGCCCAATGCGCTCGTCGATCATCACGCCCGACAGAATCTTCACTTCGTCCGGTTCGCGGCGCTGGGTGGTGAAACGTGAGGTCCCCGGCCGACGGCGGTCGAGATCGGCCTGAATATCGGCCGCGTCCAGGCCGATCAGCGGCGGGCAGCCATCGACAACGCAGCCGATTCCCGCGCCATGGCTCTCGCCAAAAGTGGTCACGCGGAAAAGGTGGCCGAACACGTTATGAGACATGCGGCAGTGTATTAGGGACGCCAAAAGCGGCCGTCAAACTTAGCTTGGCTGCTTGGCCAGTCAGATCGCCAGAACCGCCCAGGTTCGAACACATTAGGCTCCGGATCGAATATGCCCCCAAGCCTGCCAGAATCGCATTCTCGCAGGTTATTCCGGCCATCTCCTGAAGCCGCCGTCGGGCTAGCGCCTTACCCTCGGCCGTACGTTCATCAACAATTCATCTTGGATTCGCCATAAACCGCCAGCCTCAGACGCTTTGAGTCCTCAGGCCGAAACATGGAGAAAACCAATGATCAAGATTCTTGCGGCGATCGGCCTCGGCTCGGCGCTCATGCTCGCCCCGGCCGTCGCATTCGCCGACGACGCCGCCCCTGCCGCCCCCGCGGCTGACGCCAAAATGGCGCCGAAGCCGATGATGCACCATCACGTCCATCATGTCGTGCATCACCATGTCGTGCATCACAAGATGATGAAGAAGCCGGCCGCCAAGCCCGCCGATGCGCCCGACGCCGCGCCCAAGAGCTGACCCCAACAGCCTGCAAGTGGCCTGGGGCGGGTCAGCCCCAGGTTGAACCTGGAGAATATGAATGTTGAAAATCCTCGCGGCGATCGTTGTCGGCGCTTCGCTGCTGGTTACGCCTGCCATGGCGGCCAAAATGCACGGACACCGCCACCACCACCATCATCATCATCGTCACCACCACCATCACCACTGGCGCCATCATCGCCATCATTGGTGGCGTCACCACCGCCACCATCGCCACCATATGATGGCGGCGCCGAAGTGAGGCCAGCAATAGACTGACCGGGCGCGCCAAACGGGTTCTGTCAATAGTTAAAGCCGCGATCGCCAGGCTGAGGCGGTCGCGGTTTTTTTTTTGCGCCATCCCAGGTCAGCCGACCCAGGAAAAGCCGCCCTTGTCGAAAATCAGCACACGGCCCTGCGAAATCGGAGCGCCGGCGGCGAGTGATTTCGGAACGCCCGCGACAATCGTCATAAGGGCGCGCGCGACGCCGCCATGCGCGACCACCAAGGCGTCGCCATCGCGCTCTTCGAGCCAGGAACTCACGCGCACGGCAAGGTCCGCGTAGCTTTCGCCTCGCGGCGGCGCGAAATCCCATTTGCCGGCCTCCCGCGCCTTGACCCCTTGCGCATCCCTCGCGGCGATCTCGTCCCAGTTCAGGCCTTCCCAATCGCCGAACGTCAGCTCCTTCAGCCGCGCATCGACGCGATAGGCGCGCGGCGGCAAGCCCATCGCGCCGCGCGCCAGCTCCATGGTTTGACGCGTGCGCGCCAGCGGTGAAGCCCAGAATGCCTCGGCCGCGTCGAGGCGCGCCATCTCTTCGCCCAGATGGTCGCGCAAATGGCGGCCGACCGCGCCGGCCTGCTCGCGGCCCCGGCCGTCGAGGGGCACGTCGCGCTGTCCCTGCAGGCGGTTCTCGGCATTGTAAGGGGTCTGGCCATGGCGCACGAAGATAATCCTGTGGGGATAGGGCTGCGCCATCGGAATCTTTCTCTTGTCTCGGCGAGCCGTGCTCCTATGCACAAGCTCTTGAGTCAAGCCGCGCATCGCGCTAGCCCCTTCTTCCGCGCGTCGTGAAGGGTCGGCATAGATCTGAAAGGCGGCCGCGAGGGCCGATTGAGGAGCCAGAAAATGTCCGATGAGAAGCGCTTGCGTATCCTGGTTGTCGGCGCCAGCGGCGTGCTTGGCGGCGCCGTCGTGCGCGAACTTAAGCCGCGCCACGAGATCATCGCGGCCGGCTCCAAATCCGGCGACATCCGGATCGACATCGCCGACCCCGCCAGCATCGTGGCTGGGCTGGCGGCGGCCGGGCCGCTCGACGCCATCGCCTGCGCCGCCGGAGCAGCGACCTTCGCGCCGCTCAGCGCGTTCACGCCCGCCAGCGTCACGGATTCGGCCTATGGCCTCGGCCTCGCCAGCAAATTGATGGGACAGGTCAATCTGACGCTTGCCGCGCGCGACGTCCTGCGCGATGGCGGCTCGATCACTTTGATAACCGGCATCCTGGCCGAACAGCCCATCGTCATGGGATCGTCCGCCAGCATGGTCAATGGCGCGATCGAGGCTTTCGCCCGGTCGGCGGCGATCGAACTGCCGCGCGGCCTGCGCATCAATGTCGTCAGTCCGACCGTCTTCGAAGAATCGATGGCGGGCTACGGACCCTTCTTCCGCGGCTTCGAGCCTGTGCCCGTCGCCAAGGCGGCGCGCGCCTTTTCCCGAAGCATCGAAGGCCGCCAGACCGGCCAGGTTTACAAGGTCTGAACATGCGCCTGCTGCTCAGCCTCGTCGCCTTGCTGCTGGCGACGCTGGCGATTTTCGCACTATGGCCGCAAATCGATCTCGACGCGGCGCGCAATTTCTATGGCGCCAGCGGTTTCAGCCACACGCGGCTGGAAGGCGGCCTGCGCGCCGTTTTCAACATAACGCCCTTCATCGTTCTGGCGGTCTTCCTCGGGCTCTATGGCCTGCGCCGGTTCGGCTGTGCCGTCGCCTATGCGCCGAGCGGCCTGCAAGTGGCTTTTCTCGTCGCCACCATGGCGATCGGGCCGGGCCTGATCGTCAATCTCGTCCTGAAGGACCATTCCCATCGTCCGCGCCCGATGCACACCCAGGACTTCGGCGGCGTCGCCGAATTTCGCCCCTGGTATCGCTTCGACGGCGATTGCCTGACCAATTGCTCGTTCGTCTCCGGCGAAGGGTCGGAGGCGTTCTGGATGGTCGCGCCCGCCAGCCTCGCCCCGCCGCCGTTGCGCGCCTTCGCCGTCGCCGGCGCCCTGCTATTTGGCGCCCTCGCCAGCCTGTTGCGGATGGCGACCGGCGGCCATTATCTGTCCGACGTGCTGCTGGCCGCGCTCATCACGCTGTCGGTCCTGCGCGTCGCCTGGCTGCTGTTTTTCCGGGCGTCAGCGATTCCCGACGGGGTTGCGCGGCGCGCAACTCTCCCTATAGTCGCGCGCCCGTCGCCCTCCCCTGATCCGAGCCCGTGAAACCCGAGTCTGTGAAACCCGAGTCCGTGAAACCCGAGCCCTTGACGCCAATGCCTCAGCCCAAACAAAAAGTGAAGCGCGTCGTCCTCGCCTATTCCGGCGGCCTCGACACTTCGATCATCCTCAAATGGCTGCAGACCACCTATGGCTGCGAAGTCGTCACCTTCACCGCCGATCTCGGCCAGGGCGAGGAGTTGGAGCCGGCGCGCAAGAAGGCCGAATTGCTCGGCGTCAAGCCGGAGAATATATTCATCGAGGATTTGCGCGAGGAATTCGTGCGCGATTACGTATTCCCGATGTTCCGCGCCAATGCGCAATATGAGGGGCTCTATCTGCTCGGCACTTCGATCGCGCGGCCCCTCATCGCCAAACGCCTCGTCGAAATCGCGCGCAAGGTCGGCGCCGATGCGATCGCCCATGGCGCCACCGGCAAGGGCAACGACCAGGTGCGTTTCGAGCTTGCCGCCTATGCGCTGGAGCCCGACATCAAGGTGATCGCGCCCTGGCGTGAATGGGAATTCGCCTCGCGCAATGCGCTGATCGCCTTCGCCGAGAAGAACCAGATCCCGATCGCCAAGGATAAGCGCGGCGACGCGCCTTTCTCGACCGACGCCAACCTCCTGCACATTTCCTCGGAAGGCAAAGTGCTCGAGGACCCCGCCGAGGAAGTGCCCCATTATGTCTATTCCCGCACCCTCGATCCCGAAAAGGCGCCGGATAAGCCGACCATCGTCGAAATCGCCTTCGAGAAGGGCGACCCCGTCGCCATCGACGGCAAAAAGCTCTCCCCCGCCGAACTGCTGACCGCGCTCAACAAGCTCGGCCATGACAATGGCATCGGCCGGCTCGATCTCGTCGAGAACCGTTTCGTCGGCATGAAGTCGCGCGGCATGTATGAGACGCCGGGCGGCACCATCCTGCTCACCGCCCATCGCGGCATCGAATCGATCACGCTCGACCGCGGCGCCGCGCATCTCAAGGACGAGCTGATGCCCCGCTATGCCGAGCTGATCTACAACGGCTTCTGGTTCTCGCCCGAGCGCGACATGCTGCAGGCGCTGATCGACAAGAGCCAGGAATACGCCACCGGCCGCGTCCGCCTGAAACTCTACAAGGGCAATGTCATCCTGATCGGCCGCGACAGCCCCCATTCCCTCTACGACCAGGACCTCGTCACCTTCGAAGAAGGCGCCGTCGCCTACGACCACAACGACGCCAGCGGCTTCATCAAGCTGAACGCGCTGCGGCTGCGCACGCTGGCGAAGCGCAAGCGCAAGGCCGCCGGCGGGAAGTGATCGATAGCTAGCTGAACCAAAGCCCGTCATTGCGACGGAGCGAAGCGAGGAAGCAATCCAGACTAAGCCCCGTCAAGACCCGGTACGGATTGCTCGACTTATGCCTCGAGAGACGGAAGGTTCTCAAAAGCTTAATCTGGATGGCTTCGTCGCTGCGCTCCCTCGCCATGACGGCGGGTGCGCGTTTTTGACAGCGCCCACGCCTTATCAAGGGCTTGGGATGCAGATTTGTCTCACTCGGGCGAGGCGGCTTCGCGCCACGCGCACATCGCAGCGGCGACGCGACAGGCTCGCGACGGTCAAAACCGCTCCTGAAAAATTTGGATTTCCAAATTTATTCCAAATATTTCCAAGCCTTTCCTAATCCCACGCTTCGAATATCTCATGAATATCAAACAGTTAAGCGCAAAAAATTGAAAAGTCGCAGTTTTTTTGAACCCTCGACCCGGCAGGTTTTGAAAAATTTCTCTCCAATCGCGCCGGTGGCAAGGGCGGCGCCTTTGTCATTCCCAACGCAGCAGCAACCGACAAGATGCAGCGGAAACGCCGGAATGTCCAGAAAGTGTTTCGCTAAAACAGAAGCATCAAGCGGCCGAGTCGCCTTGCCCAATGCGGGGATTGCATGACGCGGAACAACCGATTGCACATCCCCTCATTCTTTGCATGGCGGAGCGGCGCGCGGGAGGCATTCGAAGCCAAGGATCGCCGTCAGGCGACCGCCCATAAGCAGTCAGCTTGCTGACTGCGTAAACTTGTCAGCAATGGCGACGAGCCTTCGGCTCGTCCTTGAGTTCGAATGCCTCTCGCGCACAATGGCCTCCATGCAATCAATGAGCGCCTGTCGCCGCAGACGTCGCGCGTCGCAGCCTACCTTCCGCCCACCTGCCTGATCGTCTCAAGCGGCAGGAACAGCGACAAGGGTCTGCTTACGAGCCGCGCAAACCCCAGCTTTCGATAGAACGCCAGCGCCGCTTCGTCCTTCGCCTCGACGACAAGCGCGAATGCTTTGACATCCCCTTTGAGTACACGCGTCGCGGCGTCCGCTATCAAGGCGCTGCCGAGTCCCTTGCGATGGTGTCGGCGGTCGACAGCGAGGCGCCCGACGAGGGCCGCCGGCAAGGTGGGATAGCGAGGCAGGCGTCTGGTCAGCTCCGACGGCAGGTCGGTTACGGCTATGCTTGTCGCAGCCAAGGTGTAGTACCCGGCGATCTCACCGTCTGAATCCTCGGTTGCAACGAAACAACTCGCCATGAGACGTTTGACGTCTTGCGACGCGCGTTCGCGAAAATATCCGTCGAGCGCTTCCGATCCGCACGAGAAGGCGGAGCGGTCCTGAACGCCGAGAGGCTCGATGATGTAGCTGTCGCTCACCGGGTCTTGATGAGTCTACGATGACGTGCGAACGCGCGACGCAGCGCGGGCGTCGGCTTCGGCGGGTTGATGATCGCTTCGGCGAAGGCGCGTTGATCCTCGACCGACAAACGGATGATTTGCGCTTCTTCGATCGTCCGGCTCGCCGCTTCCTGCGCGGCGGCGACCACGAAATCGCTGACGCTGCGCCCCTGCAGTTTGGCGGCGCGCTTGACGATGGCCAGCGCCTCTGGAGCAATGCGCGCCTCGATGCGGGCCGTCCGAGTTGATTCCTGAGCCATTTAAGCCTCTCTAAAAACTCAATGTACGGCAATCTGCCGTACATATCAATCTTTTTTCTCTTGCGACCTTGTGCGTGTTAAAATCGGAGTTGGCGGGCCATACGGTCTCGAGACGCAGGAACCCCTTGCCGCTAAGCCAGGCCCCAATACCGCGAGAGCTCCAGCATCTCCCCGATTGTCTCCAGCGTCACATAGTCCGCATCCCCAGGCGGATCTGCGACAATCTCATGCGCCCAGGTGATGTGATAGGGAATGTGCGCCGCTCTTCCGCCGATGCGGCAGACCGGCAATATGTCCGAGCGAAGGGAATTGCCGACCATCACAAATGATCCCGCTTCGACGCCATGGCGCCGCAGCAGCCCGCGATAGGCTTCCTCGTTCTTGTCAGAGACGATTTCGATTACCGCGAATTTGTCGGCGAGCCCCGAGCGGGCGATCTTGCTTTCCTGGTCGAAAAGATCGCCCTTGGTGATCAGCCAGAGCTCGACGCCGCGCTCGTGCAACGCGGTCACGACCTCGTCGGCCCCCTCGATCAGATCGACGGGATGTTTGCGCATCTCGTGTCCGAGATCGAGGATGGCGCGCAGCGCCGCCGGCGCCATTCTGTCGCCGCCCATCGCGAGCGCCGCCTCGATCATCGACAATGTGAAGCCCTTGATGCCGTAGCCGTAGGAATCGATGTTGCGCTTGACCATCGCCTGCAGGCCTTCATCGATCTCGCCGACGGAAAGATCGACATAGGGCGCGATGAGCGCGGCGAAATCGCTGTGCGATTTCTCGAAGATCGTCTCATTGTGCCAAAGCGTATCGTCGGCGTCGAAGGCGATGACGTACTTGCGGGTGGGCGGCATGGGGGCTCGGGTGGGGTGTGTGGGATGACAAATTCGCGGTATGTTAGACAAACGAACTGAGAGCAGATTGCCCCATTGTTTGCATGGCGGAGCGTGTGCGCGAGAGGAATTCGAAGTCAAGGATGCGCGAAGCGCACCGCCTTCGGCGGCGACCACTTTGTGGTCGTCCTTGAGTTCAAATTCCTCTCGCGCATAATCGCCTCCATGCAATCATGAGGCCTTGTCGCCGTGCGCGGCGGGCGGCCTCGTACGCGTTTGAGGCCTGAAACTCCGTCATTGCGAGGGAGCGCAGCGACGAAGCAATCCAGGCTAAGCTGCAAGCGCAACCAGCATTTGCCGCGAACCTGGCGACGTCGATATGGAGCGCACCGTTGCGGCGATCGACCGCGATGCAAATCGCGCCCTGACCCTTCGCAAGGCTCTTGTCATCGAGCCAAAGGCAATAGAGCCGTTCCACTCGTTCCGAGAATCAATCCACGCGCCAGTCCGCAGGCCAGTCTGGATCGCTTCGTCGCTGCGCTCCCTCGCGATGACGCCGAATGCCCCCTACCCCGCCTCCAGCACAACAACCTCCGCCCCCTCGATCGCATAGCGCGCAAAGATAAAATCGCGGATGCCGGCGATCCTGTCGTCCCTCCATTCCAGCAGGACGAAATAGGCCGGCGCGCCTTTGGGATCGTTGGGATCGGACATCAGGATCGCCGCCCTGCCGTCGACAAAGCCGGGCTGGCAGCGCCAGGCGGTCGGGGCCTGCGCATAGCGGTGGTAATACTGGCCGACTTCCTCGCGGCCGTTCATGCGCAGCCGATTGACGAGTTCGAGCCGCGCGTCGTCAGCGAGCATGTCGCGCAGGGCGTCGAAATCGCGCGCGTTGAAATGGTCGATATAGCGCATCAGGCGGGCGCGCTCGGGCGCGGCGAGCACGGGCGGCGCGATCTCCTCGGGCTCGTCGGCCAGTTCGCGCAAGCGTATGCGTCCGCGCTGCAAGGCGCCCTTGATCGCCGGCGCGCTGGCGCCGCCGATGATGTCGCCGATCTCCTCGATGGAATAGCCGAGCACGTCGCGCAGGATGATCGCGCTGCGCTGGGCGGTCGGAAGACGCATGAAAGTGCGCAGGCTCGCCGCCGCGATCTGCCGGTCGATGACGGGATTTTCCGGAGCGGCGATCATTTCGAAATCCTCATCCGCGAGAACTGCCTGATGGCGGGCGCGGCGGCGCAGAAAATCAAAGGCGGCGTTATGGGCGATGCGGAACAGCCAGCCTTCCGGATTGTCCAGCCGGCCGGTGCGCGGGAAAGCCTCGAGCGCCTTCAGCAGCGCCTCCTGGACGATATCCTCGCCGTCGATCGCCGAGCCGGTCATGCGGGCGCAATAGCGATGCAGCTTGGGCCGCAGCGCCGCGATCAGCGGCTCGAGACCGTTGTCGGCGTCCGCCGGCGCCGCCGCGCGATGACCGTTTCTCTCTTCGGGCAAGCTAGTCTCCTCTGTCGATCATCATGCGCTCTGGCTGGGGCGCGGCGCAATTTCGCCGGTCGGCGCAAGCTTTGACGGGCCCTGCGCGGGCGCCGCGACGCTTCGCGCTGGCGACCAGAGGGCGGCGATCGCCCCCACAAAGGACAGCAAGGCGGCGGCGCCCATCGCGGCGGCAAATCCATCGCAAAACCCCCGTGGGGTCGCGCGGTCGCCAAAATGTCCGAACAGCGCGACGGCGATGCCGATGCCAAACGCGCCGCCGAGTTGCCGGATCATGCTGAGCGCGCCGGACGCCTTGTCGATATCGTCCGGTGTTGTCAGTTTTATTGGCAATTCCGGCGGCCATCGGGGCCTCCCCTGGTTCGGTTGAACCGCCCGGCGGCTTGGCCCGGCGCATTCCTGACGCCCAGACGAACGGGAAGGCAGAACGGAACCGGCCGCGCCGAAATATTTTTCGGGCGGCGTCATCCTGTCCCATTGCGAAGCTAAACTTTGTAGTTTATCTTCATATCTGCGAGAGGATGATATGAGCGAGCAACAACGCGATCCCGATTTCGCCGGCGCCCAGGCCTTGGCGGGCGAATTGCGGGTCCTGACCGGTCGATTGAAGCGGCGCCTGCGCGAACAGGCGCACCTTGGCGACTTCACCCCGTCCCAGACGGCGGCGCTCGGCCGCCTCCGCCGCGAGGGGCCGGCGACGGTGACGGCGCTGGCCAAGGCCGAGGGCATGCGCCCGCAGTCGATGGGCGCCATCATCGCCGTCCTCGAAGCGGCCGGACTGGTCAGCGGCGCGCCTGATCCCAATGATAGGCGGCAGACCATTCTGTCGCTCACCGACGCCTGCCGGGAGCGGCTCGCCGCCGGGCGCGCGGCGCGGGAGGATTGGCTGCTGCGCGCCATCGAGGCGCATCTGACGCCAAAGGAACAGGAGCAGGTCGCCAGCGCCGTCGCCTTGCTCAAACGGCTGGTCGAAACTTGAGGCCCTCAACATGAGCGCGCCGCGCAAAGCAATCTTCCGTTCGCTGAACGGCTTCAACTACCGGATGTGGGCCGGCGGCGCGCTGATCTCCAATGTCGGAACCTGGATGCAGCGCATTGCGCTGAACTGGCTCGTTCTTACTCAGCTCACCCACAATAACGCGACAATCGTCGGCATGGTGATGGCGCTGCAGTTCGGGCCGCACATCCTCCTGCTGCCCTGGACGGGCTTCGCCGCCGATCGTCTCGACCGGCGCAAGCTGCTGATCGGCACGCAGGCGGGGATGGGCGCGCTCGCCGTGGCGCTCAGCGTTCTCACCATCGCCGGGCAAGTCGAGCTGTGGCAGGTGTATGTGCTTGCGTTTGCGCAGGGCTGCGTCACCGCCTTCGACGCGCCGGCGCGTCACACTTTCGTCGCCGAACTGGTCGGCGACGCCGATCTCGCCAATGCGGTGGCCCTGAACTCCACCTCGTTCAACGCCGGGCGGATGATCGGCCCCGCCGTCGCCGGCGTTCTCATCGCCGCGATCGGCTGCGGCTGGGTGTTTGCGATCAACGCTGCCTCGTTCGGCGCCGTGCTCGCCTCGCTCAGCCTGCTGCGCCTCGGCGAACTCCATCCGAGCGCGCGGGCCGTGCGAACCCGCGGCAGTCTCGGCGAAGGATTTCGCTATGTCTGGAGCCGGCCCGATCTCCTGGCGATCCTGCTGATGCTTTTTCTGATCGGCACATTCGGGCTGAATTTCTCGATTTTCATTCCGACCATGGCGGTCGCCGTCTTTCATGCCGGCGCGGGACAATATGGGCTGCTGATGTCGATCATGGCGATCGGCACGATCGCCGGCGCGCTGCTCGCCGCCGGACGCGAGAAGCCGCATATCGGGCTATTGCTCGTGGGCGCGGCGATCTTCGGAATGGGCTGCGCGCTGGCGGCGATCGCGCCCAATTACTGGCTATTCGGCCTCGCTCTGGTCGTCATCGGCATCGCCGCGCTGACCTTCACCAATTCGACCAACTCTCTGATGCAGCTCTCGACCGAACCCGCCATGCGCGGCCGCGTGATGGCGATCCGCCTTGCTATCGCTTTGGGCGGCACGCCGATCGGCGCGCCTATCGTCGGCTGGGTCGCCGATCGCTTCGGTCCGCGCTGGGCGCTCGGCGTCGGCGCCGCCGCCGGCTTCGCCGCGGCGGTGGTGGCGATCCATTATCTCAAGAAATATCGGGGCCTGCGCGTTGGCGCCGATTCCGGGCGCCTGCGCTTCAGCATCGACGGGGCTGATCTTGGCGCCGCCGAACGGAAGAGCGCGTGAGCCGGAAGGTTCCTTGAACGCGGCCAAAGCTGAGCAGGCGCGGGGCGAATGCGAGGACGCTTGGCGCGATGCGGATTGCGCGTCAGCGTCGCGCGCGACGCCCTGCGCCGTCGACCGGCGCAGGGCTTTGTTTGCATTCTCAGAGCCCGGACCTTCGCCAGGCCCGGGAATCGCGCGCGGCGTTTTTAGTAATCCATGCCGCCCATGCCGCCCATGCCGCCGCCGCCGCCCATCGGCGCGGCGGGCGCATCCTTCGGCGCATCGGCGATCATCGTCTCGGTCATGATCAGCAGTCCGGCGACCGAAGCCGCGTTCTGCAACGCGACGCGCACGACCTTGGCGGGATCGACAATGCCGGTGGCGATCGTGTCGACATATTGTTCGGTCTGCGCATTGAAACCGAAAGTCTGCGACTTGCTCTCGGCGATCTTGTTGACGACGATCGAACCTTCGAGGCCGGCGTTCTCGACGATCTGGCGCAACGGCGCTTCAAGCGCCTTGAGCACGATCTTGATGCCCGCCGCGACATCGCCATTGTCGCTGGTCAGCTTGGCGACCGCCTGCTTGGCGCGCAGCAGCGCGACGCCGCCGCCCGGAACGATGCCTTCTTCAACCGCCGCGCGGGTCGCGTTCAGCGCATCGTCGACCCGATCCTTCTTCTCCTTGACTTCAACCTCGGTCGAACCGCCGACGCGAATGATCGCGACGCCGCCTGCGAGCTTGGCGAGACGCTCCTGCAGCTTCTCCTTGTCGTAGTCCGAGGTGGTCTCCTCGATCTGCGCCTTGATCTGGCTGATGCGCGCCTCGATGTCGGCCTTCTTGCCGGCGCCGTTGATGATCGTGGTGTTTTCCTTCTCGATGCGGATCCTTTTCGTGCGGCCGAGCATCGCCAGCGTCACGTTCTCCAGCTTGATGCCGAGGTCTTCGGCGATCATCTGGCCGCCGGTCAGGATGGCGATGTCTTCCAGCATCGCTTTGCGACGATCGCCAAAGCCGGGGGCCTTGACCGCCGCGACCTTGAGGCCGCCGCGCAGCTTGTTGACGACGAGGGTGGCGAGAGCCTCGCCCTCAATGTCCTCGGCGATGATGACCAGCGGCTTGCCGGCCTGCACCACCGCCTCGAGGATCGGCAGGATCGGCTGCAGGCTCGACAATTTCTTTTCGTGGATCAGGATATAGGGGTCGTCCAATTCGGCGATCATCTTCTCGGCGTTGGTGATGAAATAGGGCGAGAGATAGCCGCGATCGAATTGCATGCCTTCGACGACATCGAGCTCGGTCTCGGCGGTCTTGGCCTCTTCGACCGTGATGACGCCTTCATTGCCGACTTTCTGCATCGCCTTGGCGATCATTTCGCCGATCGACTTGTCGCCATTCGAGGAGATCGTGCCGACCTGCGCCACTTCGGCCGAGTCCTTGATCTTCTTCGAGCGCTTGGCGATGTCCTTGACCGCTTCGGCGACAGCCAGATCGATGCCGCGCTTGAGGTCCATCGGGTTCATCCCCGAGCTGACATATTTGACGCCCTCCTTGATCATCGCCTGGGCAAGGATTGTCGCGGTGGTGGTGCCGTCGCCGGCAATGTCATTGGTCTTGGAGGCGACTTCGCGCACCATCTGCGCGCCCATGTTCTCGAACTTGTCCTCGAGCTCGATTTCCTTGGCGACGGTGACGCCGTCCTTGGTGATGCGCGGCGCGCCATAGGACTTGTCGAGAATGACGTTGCGGCCCTTGGGGCCGAGCGTCACGCGCACCGCATTGGCGAGCGTGTCGATGCCGGACAGCATCCTGTCGCGGGCGTCGGACGAAAAACGTACGTGTTTGGCAGCCATGATGATGAAACTCCTGAAAAAAACAAATATCTCTGCCGCAATGGGGCGGATTGTTCGCGGACGATCAGCCGGCGAGAACGCCCATGATGTCGGATTCCTTCATGATCAGAAGCTCCTGACCATCAATCTTGATTTCCGTGCCCGACCATTTGCCGAACAGCACCTTGTCGCCCTTCTTGACGTCCATCGGCGTCAGCTTGCCCGCCTCGTCGCGCCCGCCGGGTCCGACGGCGATAATTTCGCCTTCCTGCGGCTTCTCCTTGGCGTTGTCGGGAATGATGATACCGCCCTTGGTCTTCTCCTCGCCTTCAAGGCGACGAACGACGACGCGGTCGTGCAATGGGTGAAATTTCATGGGGCTCGTTTCCGGTCGATGCGCCGGCAACGTCAAGGCGGAATGCCGATGGCGCCGGCGCGTTGCGTGACCTCAAACGACCATGGACCTCTTTAGCACTCTGCGCAAGGAGTGCTAACAACCTCCGGCAAAGCCGCCGCTCTCGATCACGGGCGCATCGCCTGGAAGAGCTCGGTTCCGTGCTGACGAGGGCTCGAAGGGGGATCATGCGGAACGCTGGTGACGGCGATCGTGTCATTGGCGATGGCGATGCTGCCGGCCCAGCGGTCGCCAAGCGGAATGCTGCGCAGAATGGTGAGATTGAGCCGGTCGATGCGCTTGCCGTCGCTGTCGAAGCCGTGCGCGGCGACCGCATCGAGGATGTGCAGGCTGACGAACGCGCCCGATCCGCCGCCTGAGAAAGAGGCCATCACCACCAACAGGCCGTTCCTGGTGACGCCTTCGAACTTGTAGCCGGTTTCCTCGGTCGCCGTCGCCGCGCCGCTCTGAACCAGTTTCTTCTGCGATGTCCAGCCGTTCGGCGCGACCGCTATATCGCCGTAATAGAGATTGCTGTCGATCGCGGCGAGGAGATCGATCGTCACCCGGATCGGGCCGGAATCGGCCATGTCGGCATCGCCGAAATCGCCGAACACCTCAGGCGGCACAGGCTTGCCGTGAACCGTGAACGTCCGCTGCAATTCTTTCAATGCCGCGTCCGAGGGATCGGACGCTGGCGATGCGGGCGCGACGAAAGCTACAAGCATCGCCGCGACGATAATGTTGCGAAGCATGATGTCGTCCTGGCGCCGCGGCGGCGGCCCATCGCAGCCCGAAAGCGGTTCCTTACGGGACGCCCGATCCCAACGGCGGCGATGGGCGCATCGCGGCTGGGCGCTGCCGCTAACGCCATTCCCCTGCTGCGGACAAATCAGCGCTGAGACGTGGAAGCGCGGTCGCGTCATCATCGCCGGCAAGCGAACCGTCGGTCGGCGCCCTGTCTCACAAAATCAAATGCGTCTTTCGTTCGGCGACGCCGTCGCACGCAATCGCGGCGAACCCATTCCCGGCCGGTTGCGCCCATTCGGCAGCGTCACTTTTTCCAGAATGTCGCCGACGAGCAAATGGGCCTGAACCGCGGTCAAACCCTCGCCGATCGGCTTGTCGTCGATATGGAGGCGGAACATCGCCCGGAAATCGTCAGCGGTTTCGGTCTCGAGGATGATTTTCATAGGACGCCCTCTACGCTACAGTCAGCCTCCCGGCTGACGACCGGCAACGCTGGAACCGGCGTTAGGTTCCCTTGGGCTCATTCTACCTGCCGAAGCGTTCGCCGCCAAGCCAGGCGCCGCGCGAGTCCGCTGTCCCCGATATCAACAATCCGTGTGGAACCCCGACCGCGCTGCGGTGTTCTGCGTGCGAAACAATCGGAGATCACAAAAAATGCTTAAGCCCTCGCACGGCGCCGCTGCGCGCAAATCTCTGTCGGTGACGGCATGTCTCGTCGGCGTCGCTCTGCTTTGGTCGCAGGTCGGCATGGCGGCGGCGGATGGTCCCTTCGCGCCGCTCTCGGGCGCGTGGCGCGGCGATGGCGCCGCCACCGGCGCGGACGGCAAGAGCGAACGCATCGCCTGCCGCGCGACCAATACGATCTCATTCGACAAGGTCAATCTGACGCAATCGCTGATCTGCGCCAGCGACAGCTATCGATTCGACATTCGAACCAATGTCTTCACCGACGGCCAAAGCGTCCAGGGAACCTGGCAGGAGGCGACGCGCAACGTGTCCGGCAATTTCTCAGGCGACATCAGCAATGGATCAATCAACGGCGCGGTCACCGCTCCCGGCTTCAGCGCGACCGTCTCGATTCATACGAGCGGCGACAAGGAACAGGTCACCATTGTTCCGCAAGGGAGCGATATTGCGAAAGTCGAAATCGCCCTGACGCGTCGCGGCTAGCGCTGCCCGCCGCTATTGCTTGATCAGCGAAGCCGAACCCGTGCCGAGCGGGCTTTGCGCGGTTCCCGTGGCGGATCTGGTCCCTGTTTTGGTGATCGTCACGGTATAATTGTCATGGTCGCCGAACGAAACGCTGGTTAAAGTGACTTTGCTGTAGCCGATGCCGAAAGGCTCGCCGCCGCGAATCGCATAGCCAACGACTTTACCGCCCGAGATGGTGACCGACACCGGCTCGCTATTGTTTAGAAGCCCCGCCCAGGTGCCGTCCCACGATTTGTCCGACCCCGCCTGCGAGGGCGCGGGTGTGGCGAGAAGGGCGAGCGGAACGGCGAACGCGAGAAGTTGACGGCCCATCATCATCATTATCGGGTCTCCAAAGGTTTTGTGACGCTTCCCGAAGCGGAACTCTCCGGCGCGAATAAGGCCGGATCATGGGGTTTTGGAGGGGGAAACGCGAAACCGGAGCGCGATAAGAGCGTATTGATCCTATCGCGCCGGCCGCCTTTCGAAATAGCGTAACGTCCAGTCACGGGCCGCGCCGGCCGCCGGCCCGCGCCGCCAATGCAGGCATGGAGCGTCACATGGAATTGCGTAGCGCGAGCAGGCTGGCGCTGATCGTTATGGCCCTGTTTCCTGCTTTATGGGGGCTGCTCGGCTTCCTCAATGACGCGACCGATTTTCCCGGCACGGTGAACAATGCGGTGCGGCCGATGATCGAAATGAACAACACCTACAACAATCCCTGGCAGACCTGGCGGGCGATCACCGCGCCCTGGGCCGCCCCGGTCGGGCTGACGATCATCATGACGACCGAGGGGATCGCGGGAATATTGGCGACGATTGGCGTCATCGCGATGGTTCTCAACTTTCGCGCCGGCGCGGCCGCCTTCGCCAAAGGCAAGGCGTTCATGATCCTCGGTTGCCTCACGGCGATTCTGGTTTGGGGAATCGGCTTCATGGTCGTCGCCGGCGACTGGTTTCTCGCCTGGGAAAGAAGCAAGGAGCCGCTGGGCACGCAGTCCGGCGCGATGATCTATTTCCTGCCCTGCGCGCTCGCGCTGATCGTCGCGCTGGTCCACCGCGAAGATGCGTGAGAGGCGGCGCGGAAGGACGCGCCCGGCGTCATTGCTGTGCAGGTTCACAATTTCGTTGATCGGGCCTCCAATTGGAAGGAGGTGCAGGATAGGAGACAAACGCTTCAACAGCATTCGTCCGGGCCGGTTCTCAGGAAGAAGGTGCGGGCCGCGCCAGCGCGAGACCAACGACAACTGAAAAGGTCGAGTGTGATCCATCGTTTCGCATGGCGGAGCGTGTTTCACCGCTGAGACCTTTGTCAATGATGGCCTTTCAGGCCACCGCCG